>JAAUXT010020969.1_pt1 | contig 24267 bp, 21 predicted proteins | sample 7278171 | NCBI WGS metagenome assembly JAAUXT01 (sample SAMN14350112, study PRJNA611818) | marine sediment metagenome | isolation source: surface marine sediment (1.8m) | place: French Polynesia: Moorea | collected 2018-08
AATAGTTGACTTATACAACAAGTCAAAACTGCAAGAGATGATTCGTGGCCAGAGAATGAACGGTTGTGCTCTTAGATTTCATGTTTGAAGATATCGCACGAGTTGTATAATGAGGAATATAATGTTCATACACGTAGCTGTGAGCTGCAAATCACAGAGACATGGGGGATTTTTTGGACGCAATGGTGCCTGAACACTGCTGCGACAAAAACCACTGCCTGTCCTGGTATTCCCAGTTTGTGTTTTTTTTTCTCATGTACAATCAGCTTGCAAGTCCAGGTGATTGATTCTCAACAAGGAATATGCATTTTCTTGCTGGTCTCTACCACTGTCTTTTTCCCATGCATTCTGTTTCGGTTCAACCGTGCACACCCTTTATCTCACTCACTCGCTCTGAATGTACTTTTCAGATTTGTCCGAGTCCAAAATGATGAGGACCAAGCCTCAAAGAAGAGACCCCTGGGAGAGGACATCTGACCCACACAGACCCGCACTCAATCAATTTTGAGAGGTTGCACCAAAATCCACTTGAGAAGAGCAGATAAAGTCCAGGATGTCTATTCTCGGAAAAAAACATGATCGCGGTGTCCAAAACTGAAGCAGTCTCGTTTTGTGCAGTCGAGACAACAACGGGTCCTATGTCCCAGGGGTTTGTTCCATGCAGAGCGCAATCCATTCCAATCTAATATGAAATAGACATTTTGCATAATGTGGGAACAAAACAAAATCTCATTCATACTTGATGCGCTGTTGCTGAATTACGTTTACGTATTGTACTGCAAACATCCTGTCTGCCTGTGGAACATCAGTGGTTTTCTTTTCACGAAACGCCAGAATCCTACATTTGTTCCCAGTCAAAAACGGACGTTGTTGTTGTTGCCGCTTGTGGACAAAACAGCAAATCACAAAGGGGTTCTACCTTCAGAAGCGAGTTGTCGATGTACCTGTACAAAAGGAATGTTGCCCGTCCCGAGGTTTTGACCCATCTCCCATTTGCCTGCAGCCTCTGCAGCCTCACATCCATTGATGGTGCTTTTCACTTGATTTCTGCGTCTCGGCTCCTTCTCCCTTGTGTCTGGCCTCAGGGCCGAGTTACTGTGGCACCCTGTTGCTGCACCGCGCAAATGTCTCCGCCGAAGGGTAGGATGGGAAATCAGTGGGTGTCCAAGTCAATAGGAATACAGACACTTAACGCGGGGATGCACTACGGGCCTGGGGGATTGCTCAGTCCACAGAACAGCACAGAAAGAGAATTGAGATTTTGTGCTTGGAATTTCGCAAATCAAGTCGAAAGGTTTCAAGGGAAACCTGGTTTTGACGCGTTGAATGGGTATCGTGCAGAAGCTTTTCTTTTCTTCCTTGTTCAGAAGCGGAAACGAAGTTGTCTGGCACCATGGCGTGAGGAAAGGCATCGGTCTCGGCTCCTGATGACTTTCCCCCGGGCTTTCAGACAAGCTCATTTCGAGGCTCAGGTCCCTGATTTGAAACTGTCAGCCCATTGCCAGGGCTCCGGCTTTGCACGAAGTTTCAATGTAATTTCACCTGTCTTCACAGAGACAAAGTTTCTGAGACTGGTCAAGGGGATTCGTTTGCTCAATTTGTCTCTTGTAGATCAAAGTCGCACGCTGCGCACAAACGCATTCAGGCACACAGTCTGTCTGTCTGTCTGTCTGTCTGTCTGTCTGTCTGTCTGTCTGTCTGTCTGTCTGTCTGTCTGTCTGTCCTAAACCGTAAAACAGTCTTGTGTCTCAAACAGGAGCAGAAGCGTTTGGACAGTGCAGCCATAACAGGCGTGTCAAGCACGAAACACGCTTCCCAAATGAGCTGTTACCTGATTGAGTATTTCTGAGGCAACGAAATTAGCTAAGTGGTGGTCGGCGAATTTGTTAGGCGCAGCATTTTAGCTTCTGTTGCTTCCCCATATGGCACATTTTGGTCTGAGTGTTTTCCAAGGAAATTATGAGTTACGGCTCACTTCCCACCCTTTCCCCAACTTTTTTCTTCACAGTCTTTCTCTTGGGGGAAAGTCTTTCAGTTTCTTCCTTTCGCTCTATGAAACAGGCCAAAACGACTGCAGAGGAGGTGAAGGCGTTGCCAATCCACACATGATGAGGAGGGATTAGTCAAGGATTAGAGGACACTGTTGCCAACTGGCGTCGCCTGGGGAAACGACATTTGACTCCCCATTGGTCTGAGTCTCCTTCAAAGGCAGTAAAAGTGGCGAACGTGGCAACAGCTTCAAACCCGTTGAGGAGACGATCACCCTGAAGATGCACTAATAGCTGCGGGATCTGGGTGGAAAATCCTCTTATCAGGGACAATCAGCCGCTCCTTAAAAAGTCACTGTCAACCGCAACATGACTCGGGGGCTGAAACACCCAATCCCTTTCACCTGTGCCGCGGTTGAAGAGTCCCTGAAGAATGAGGTATTGCGTCATCCTCAAGTGGGGGATTGCATGTTGAGAAGTCTCTGAGAAGGCTTGAACGTGCACCTGTGGGGACAGGCTCTGTGTCTGCACCTGTGCTCTGTTTGGTTTCCGCAGGTCGCAGGCGCAGCAAGGAAGACGCGACGAATTAACACAGACCGACGTGATATCCTGCCAGTTTGGCACCGACGTGGTTTCCTGTCAGTTTGACGCCAAAACGTTCATGTTTCATCTCCAGATTCTGAACCGACACATGAGTGCCAAAAGGTGGGAAGCATTTTCGTGTGCAATGTTGGAACTTCTCGCTTCTCTGAGAGGCACCTGAAGGAGTTGGATTGTTGTGCACTGCAATATCTGCAAAGCCATTCAAAGAAAAGCACGAAGCACAGAACTAAAATGAAAAATTTTCTTTTCAACAAACTGAATTTCAGACGCAACTGCAACACTTCTGAGGCACAGAACAACGAAGTTGCCAGGGAAAGTTTGTGTGATGTTTGTAGCATAAACCGAACACCTTGTCTCAAATTCCACCCCACAGATCTGTTTACTCGGTTGAGTGTATCTCGCATCATTTCCACCGGAAATTTCCCTGGATATCAAAGGGGCCTGGTCATCGTCCCCGTCCCATCTCTGACGTATTTGCACAAAGCTATCGCGTGTTGAGTGGAACAGCCACATTCTCACAGTCACAGCACATCGCCCTGTTCGCATCAGGATGAGCTTTCCGTGTGGATAAACTCCAGATTCTCGCCTGCTGCACGCTTGCAGAAAAGCAACGCTTATTTGTCAATTTTGTGTCTTTTCCGCAGATGACGTGATGCGCCCTCTACGCGTGACGCTATGAAGGGGACCTGACTCCACGGTGCCTGGTTCGCGTCGTTTTCTTCGCGTCCTCTCGGTGCACAGGGTAAGGGCGTTTTCACCAATGGCGTCCGCATGGACAGTCGGTCGGTCAAGTTTCAACAAGTCAGACGACAAGAGAGTAAAAATTCCCACACTTGGGTCAAACGTTGTCAGTCTCTGGTACAGATCGAAGTTATCGTCTTCGCTTGTGAACGTCGAGACACATCAACAGAAGTATTCTCCTCTTGGGTCAGATGTCAGTTTTGCAGGAATCAAACTCGAGCCGGCAGTCGGACTCTTATTTCAGCGCCCACCCACCCGCAGCAGATCCAGGTGCCGCCTCCCGCCCACCGCCGTCATGTCGGTGGTGGTGATGCAGGGCAGCGGTGGCGGCCACACCGCCATCGGGTCGGTCAGCTCCTCCGGCCCCGAGAGCCACCTCTGCCTCTCCGTCATTGCGTTCATTATTAACCCCCCGCTGGGTACGTATGCGCAGGTGCTGCCTGCACATGGTTGCCCTGAACAGCCTGTTTTTCAGGTGGAAGTTCCTGTTAGTTCGTAGAGTGTGTCTCTGGATTGGAGTGTGTTTTCCTGCCGATGTTTTATTGTGCTGTTGGGGTGTGGAAGAGATAAATGCAGAGGTATCCAGATTTTGTGTGCACCGCTTGTGCTTCACTTTCTCACCTGCTGTCAGCAAAAAATGGAAAATTTGGATCCTCACTCATTTGTCTTTTGACGGGGCTGTGCTTGCAATGTTTCTCTGTTTGCACGATGTTTGCTCGCAAAACAGAACACCCTACACCACAGGGACTTGCCTCCTGCTCTGTCCCTCGTGTCACCACCTGCACACAATGTTGCTGAAGGAAATGCAGAATGTCACCAGAACGCCACCCATGCAGAAAAAAGTTCAAATAACAGGCTTGGCAATCAGTGAGATATTTTGCGGCAATTAGTCTCAGAGCGTGCGCCTGCTGCGATGGATTTCTGATCTATTTGCGTCGGCGCTTTCTTCTCTGCTTCAGGTTTATGCACAGATATCATGACAACCCTCGCTCCATTTTCTTTTATTTCCCTAATCTATCTTCATGCCTCTTTCAGGGATATACCCCAGAGACTACACACACCCGATATACTTGCATTCTGCAATCGTGTCCTGTCAGCTTCAAAGAAATCAGCAAACAGCGCGTTTTCATGTTCCAGCGATCTCAATATCTCTCCACAATTAGGAGTCCATGTTCCATCAGCTAGAAAGGCAGGCAGGCAGGCAGTTGCTTCACAGATCTGAAGGCACCAAGATATCGGGTGCACGCATATCGAGTACATTTGACAGCGTCTTCACTCAGAGCCCCAACCAAAGCCAGAAGCCCTTTGAGGTCCTGTAGCTAACGCAGGCAGCCGTGTCCTGTATTTTGCAGTGCGCCTCCCCCGCAGTGCCCGCCCCGCGCCCGCGCCCGCGTGGCCGACGCCGCCATGCCGGTGGCGGTGATGCACGGCGGCGCTCAGACGAGCAGCGTCGGTGGCGGCGGCAGCAGCTCAGGCCCCAGCAGCCACCTCTGTCTCGCTCTGATCACTCTCATTGTAAACCCGCTTTTTGGTATGTAGCGCTCCATGCCTCCACTTCCCTTTGACATTTCGCACATTTTTTGAAACATTTTTGCGCCAGCGTTAGAAATAATGATAGTTTTCTCCCTGTTCTTCCCTTTCCACTTTTCAAAAGCATTCCTTCCACCAGCTTTTGTTTTGGAAACAAAATGTTTTCATTTCACAGAGACATCTTGCATGCTTTCTTTTTTGGGCACCTTTGTTCACCACACCTGACACCTAATGTTTGAAAATTTTTAACATTCCATTTTTGCATGCGCGCATTTTTCGCTCCACCCTTCGCACCACACCTTGAGAACGCATTTTTGAGATTTTGAAAGCGGCGATTGCACACACGCACTCAATCTTTTTTTCCATCTGAACCCATCAACATCGCACTTTCCACTTGCTTGGCAACGCTTTGCTCTGTAAAGAAAAGTGATCTTCCCACTTAAAAAACTATCACAAATCCCAAGCTTGGTTTTTCTCATGGAGAAGCGAGGGCGTTACCGTCATGTCCAGGAACCCACCGGGTCGAGCGCAACTCTACGGAGTTGGACGCAGGTGCAGCTCATCCCATTTCATTACTAACAAAACGATGACGTTGCAAAGCCTTCGCACAACGAATTGTGGATAATCCAGGCGTGGCTTTGTCCCCGAAATTAACCTTGAGCGGCCTGGGCCCTCTGCACGGTGATGAAGGTTCGCACTGTGCAGCCGGGGCAGCCGCTTCAGTCGCGGGTCACGTGGTGCGCATAAAGTTTCCTCTCCTGAAATAGAGTCCGCAGGACCTGGAGCGTGATGGGTTCCGCTGAAGCTCGCGACTCCTCAGCCCTTAGGGCGGGACCTGTGAGACAAGCTGTTGATTACATTAGAACTGCGGGACGCGGGACGCACCTGTCTCCAGTTTGCACGCGTCGCGTTGCGCACAAGATTTTGGTTACAAGATCAGTTCGCGCATCTGAATAATGTCTGCACCAGGGCCTTGATTTCTCACAATTGCACCAAACAAAAAGGGGTTCACGTTGGGTTTTCCGCCTGTTGTGAAACTGACGTCCCTATCATTGTCAGAGGAAAGGGAAATGTAATTCATTTTGCGAGGATAAAGATCCTGTCTTTTCAAGATTAAGTGACAAGCATTGCCTTCAGGAGACAAAGATCCTTTGTGGTTCTGTCAATTAATTTTAATTAAGGAAGAAGTCCTGACATCTTAATCAGGCTGCATCTCTTTTATGTCCCCACAGACCACACGATACAGCATCTCGATCCACTCGTAAAGTCCCTTCTGGATTTGAGATTTCGACAAATGTTGCTGCAGATTTGGGTCGCAGGATTCTGTTTGCCCTTCAGAGCTTGGGCATTGTTTGTTGCTCAAAAGTGTAAAATTTCCACGCATATATTATTCTATCTTATGCAATCTTCCGCAAACTGAGACGAATCGCCCCTTCCCAGCATCTTCTGTCTTCCCTGCTGTCGTCATCAGCCATACTAATTCACTGCAGGACTCGTGTTCGGCTCCGGTGTCGAGGTCAATAGCCTGCAGTTTTCAGGCCCTGGAGCTGTTCGTCCTCCTCTTTCGTTGTTCTTCATTTGTCATGTTGACTGTGCATGCTTCTTGCTCTGGCTAACAGCGTTGCTACACCTATTTCGGTAAAAGCCTGAAAACCAATGTGCATTGTGGTGTGGTGTTGGTTGCGGTCAATTTGATGTAAAACGATGTTTGAAGCAACACTCTCGAACAATGTCAACACACGACAAACCCCGTTCAGAGCACAGTTGGTTTGAGAGAACTGTCTGCAAAGCGGTGTGGATTTGCTCCTTTTCCTTTGAATTACTGTCCAGAGTGTTGACTTTGTTTGGTCAAACAGTCACTGATTGTTGCTTCAAGACAGATGTGCATGTTCGATGTTGTGGCGAAACTTTACATTGGGTTGAGCGTTGTTCCAAACAGGGAGGAACAAGTACAGAAAACAATTTCTGCGTATTTCCAAGTTCAGAAAAACATTTTGGTGTCAAGGTGAGTTGTTGTTTTGACTGAAAGGAAACTGCAGAAATCCGTGGACTGCCACACGTGCTTACTGGTCTCGTACTTGTGTGCGACTGCAAGCACTGCGTGCTGTGACCACCAAACTAAGCTGCGTGCGTTAGGTTTCGGCAGCCAAGCTTGCATGTGGTGAAAATTTAATGTGCTTGAAGGTTCCAGGAATCCGTCCACAAATCTTTCGGAAAAAGTTCACAGGGAGCAAGCACACCTGCATTGTTGGTTTCAATTTTGGGGCAGACTGCATGGTGGAAGTAAACCTTGCTGAACTTCATGGATATTGATGAGCTTTGCGTCACTGCGCCAACATCAGTGCAAAACACACTGGGAGCAAATGACGCTTGAAAAACTGAAGCCGGAATCAGCACCTGATGTTTAGACAACCAGTTGAGTTGCGTTGAATTTGCTATGAGAGCCAAAAAAATGGTCCTTTTCTTTGATGTCCAGGACCAAGATTCACCTTTTCCCTTGGTGAAATGTTTCACTTGCTGAACCTTGTGCAATGAATGGAAGTGGGAAGCCTCCCAGAGTCGGTGTTGATGCGAAACAAAGCGGAGTTTCAAATGCGTCCGTCTTTATACCAAGGCACAGAGACCTTTGTCGCTCTGTGACAGCTTCGTTTCTTACAGCTAATTGCCAAGAAAAAATGAATGGCAGCAGTTTTTGTCGTTTCCTGCCACAGTCATCAGGGAATGCACCTGCTCAACCTCAGTTTTCCTTTTTGCAGGGTTGATAGCTGTTTGTTTCGCCATATCATCGAAGCACGTGGCCCCACGTGACTGGGACGGCGCGCGCGTGCGCGGAAAGATCGCCATGTTCCTCAGCGTGACCGGCATCGTCGTATCGCTGGTTGGACTGCTCGTCTTCGTTCTCATTTTCTTCACCGAGGACTCCTAGCCGATACACACTCGCGCTAGGTATTGGGATCGACCTCGTCTGCATTTCTGCGTGTGTATTTCTCCTGTCCTCGCTATATTTCTGGAGTCTCGGCCTGTGTTGGAAATGAGGAGCCATTTCCATGAAGTGCCATTGGAAATGGTCGTGGCTCAGCTTCTGAAAAGAACGCCTCCGGGTGATGCCCTTGTTCTGTGCCGGAGTGCTGACAGATAAACTGCTCGCAATGGAACCTGCTCCGCGATTGGCAATGTCTTGAAAGACGAAGCGCAGTCATGACCGGATATTCGGCAGAAGAGTCTGCGGATGAGACATGGCAAGGAACGGAAGGATGCACGGGCCTGCGCGGGTCAGGGTTCCCGACCCCGAGACTTTGACCTTGTCATGTGGTGAAGCCAGCAGCTCGGATGATGCTACTGGCCGGTGCTCACAGCGACCGCCGGGGGCAGATGCAGGTTCAGTGCTGAGAAAAATGCTCAGAGGACGTGGACTCAACGAGGATGTGCGATGCGATGCGATGCGTTCCAAACAACGAGCGAACTTTGTCAATTTTCTGTGTATGTCTTGCTGCCCTTGCAACACGCGTGTTTTTAATGTACATAATTTTCACGGTTGTGAAAATTTGAATTGCCTGATTTATTTTTCCTCGTGATGTTTTCCGGAGGGTTGATCTCTCTGAACTCAATGGTCGGGACATCGAGTGCCTACAAACACACTGACAAATTTCGTGGGTGAGCATCAGGTCTGTGCACATGTGAACCACTGTTTTATTTTGTAAGATTGCGCCGAAGCGAGTCGTGTACAACATTCTATTTTCCCCTCGTATTGTCTTTCGAATGTTGAACAAAGATATATCATGTCCGTAGTTCCTTCGTGAGAGAAACAAGACAGGAAATTGCCTCGAATTTATCCTATTCTTCTCAGTTTCTTCAATTCCAATTCGGAAATGGTTCCTTGTTCCTCAGGCGTCTTGTCACGGACAATGCGGCTTCGAGGAACAACACAACCATCTGCGCCAACTTGTCCTCGTCAGGCTTTCGGCCCTTCGACAAAGCAGCTTTGCATTCGAATAAAAATGTTTTTGTGGTATACAACAAAGAAACAAATGAAAGGTACTCCTACATGTGACGTGGTTTGACAGTTTGGAAACATTTTCAAGTTCAACTCAATGCAAAAAATCTGAGATGCGAGTACCACGGACCCATGGAACTTTCTGTATTCTTTTCTCTCCTCTCCAAGATTTTTGTTGCCCAGTGTCAAACCAGGGAGTGCCTGCATGCCTACTCGTACTGACTTCAGACTTGTCTGAGCGAGTGTTTCATTTGAACAACAACGCGTTCAGACTGTGTTTCTATTGAGTTTGTCAGTACACCTGTAGACAGTGTTCTCCAAGACGAATGTTTGTTTGTTCGAAGTTTGAACCAGAGTGCGACAAGTGAGTTTGATTGTCTGGTTGTTGAGGACTAAAATGCGAGACATTCTTTTTTCAATTGACAAGAACAAACCTAGGGAAAAAGCTCTCATCTCAATCACTTCTGTTCTGTCTGGCTTTGCGTGAGTTTGGACGACGATGGGTGCAAAAACTGTCAACCGGCCACGTCCGTGGTTTGTGTCGATCCTGGAGAAAAAACGCGATCTCGCGACCACACCAAGCACCCTTTTGGACCTTTGTCAACGTCCTGAATTGCCTGTTATGATGGGAATGCGTGCACATGTGTGTTTGAAATTGGCTGTCATTTTTTCATGCAGCTGGTCCAACAAAACAACAATAATCCCTGGATCATGCGTACCCAGTCGAGGGTTTAGATTTCACCATTTGAATTTGTTCTGAAATGAATTATTCAGAAGTTTGTTCAGGATATTAGGCCCAAAACAGAAATCTTGGTGCAGCTGGTTCTTCAGTGTCTTGCCGAGAAAGGCTGCAACCTCCTCCCGGAGGAACCAAATTTGGCGTTCAAGGCAGGCAACCTTGAGACCTCAACGATTTCGCGTTGCAGATGTTCGAACGCCTCGAACAGTGTTTCCGCATGGTGCGGACATTGGTTCTTCATTTCAGAGTCAACCATTGTTGAGTGAAACATGAAGGGGACGTTTTGGAAAACTGGAAACATTATTTTTCACCTGTCAGCACAAAACTACCTTTGGGGTCCACTTCAACGTTTGCACCGTCAAGTGCGAAATTTTTCTTGTTTTGCCATGCCAGATTTCCAGTGAAGAGTCGGGCACATCGTGCGTGGATTCAAACACATACAGTACGGTTCAGTACAGTTGGCTCTCTTGACTCGTGTCGTTAGATCTACGTTTTGAAGTGATAGTCCTGCTGTGCGTGTAGAATTTTGTGATGTGTTACTCCTGTCATAGGTAGATCCTGTTGCAAAAAGATACAGTAAAATATCTTTTTTAAAGATCAGAGTTCCACTTTTTTACTCAAACCCCAGATGCATCGAAGATATTGGGATAATGTCCGTGTGTTTCAAAACGATGTGACGGTCTTTACCACAGCGCGCTGTCCAACATCAAACAGTAAACGAACGAAATGGGGAGTGAAAACAGCCAGGGCCCATTTGAGTCTGTCTCTTCATACCATTCGGTTAAAGCACCCCTTGAAGTCTTGACGCAGCAGAGGTGTGAATTGGCTGCATTGAGTGGTCTATCGGGAACCTGCCTTTGGGATGGCCACAGGGAGGAAGATGAGATGTTCTGCAGATGAAAGCCCCAGACAAATTTTCTTCTGTCATTACCCAGCCAAAATTACAAGCAATCAGCCATTTCATCTGTCATTTCAGGGACCAGAAAACCTGTGGGCAAAGAATTCTGTTGTCCGCGGATCTGCGCACGAATGAGGAGAAAAAACTCAATGCCTGGGTCATCTTGCCCTTCTACCTCTTCCTTCAATGTTCCGCCTGTTATGAACCCAAGTCAGACACCGTCGTCATAGCCAGCAATTCTCTCCATATGGCACCGCCGGACTCCATCCAGCTGTCTGGATTCAGGGCCTGTACCTGCAGTTGTAAGTTTGGCCCTGATTTACAGAGCGCTGTTCACCTTGTCCCCATAAACAAAGTCTCCCAAGGAGCAGTTTTACGCCATGCAAAGCCTCTGATTACAGCCCCGTCGGGCTCAGTGGCTGCCGCGTCATGCCCTCCGGGAAATTAATATGGCTCGTAATTCATTTGCTTTTCGTATGGCCGGATCGGTCTGGACACGAGACATGGGACAAGCTGCGGAATAGGGAAGAACAGATACAGTGTTTGAAGTAAAGCTGAACAAAGGCCAAAAGAATTGCCTCTGCCTCAGAACCAAACGTACGCGCTGGGCATTGTTGTGTTTGATCAGGTTTTGTTCCCCACATTTCAACCCCAAATTGGGTCGACAAATGTTGCCATGAAGGGCACAAAGACGTTTGACATCATTTGTCGTTCTCATGTGGATGACGAAAGGCCCATTTGGGCCACGCAACTGGACTGCACAAGGGACATGAATACTTTTTTTCGAGATTCAACGTCTGCTGCAAATGATGGTTTACATTGTCATTTTCCAACGAACAAGAAGGGTGAAAAAGATGTACGCATTCAATCTCCACTCCCCGTGTCCAAATCGAATGATGGAGGCCATGCATCCACAGTTCACTCTGCTCGTACAACCCGAGAAGCTTTGATTTTCAAATGGGCGGAAACGTCGGGTATCACAGCAGATGCGGCCTCCACACTGAGACATGAATCACGTGGAAATGAAATCAAACGAGTCCGCATTACCATTGAGCCTCACGAGCGCCCATGTAAATTTGTTTCAGCGAAGACGGGTTCCGCTGGGGCTGGAGTGAATGAGGCGAATTTTCGGATGCACGTGGAGAAAATGAAGATGGTTTGTTGGGTTGTGTTGGTGCATTCAAAAGAGAAGAGCAGCTGAATTCAAGACAACTTTTGGCAGGTTCAGCACATCCGTCCTGTCTTTCGCGGAGATCAGTTCTCAAAATAACTAAACTCCTCATCGGAAAAGAAGTGCCCATAATGCGTGACAACCGAATTCTTCACCAAGAATGACATTTTCTTGCACGGGATTTGCAACAGAACTGATGCTTGTGTCGTCTGACACAAAAGCCTCGCTAAGTGGATGAGAAGTAAGTGCGCTGTCAGAACTTTTTTAAACAACGCAGACACGCCCTGGAACTCCCATCCGGATCCTCAGAACCCGGCGCATCAAAGTCTGCGAAGCTCGCCGAGTGAAACGCTTTGAGCGATGTACGCTCACACTCAATCTCAAGGTGATTGTTTTGTGTGCCTCATTCTTATTACTTTTCAACGTCTTTGCAGATGAACTTTCAAAAAGTTCTTTGGGGCATCTGCACTTCACCGACTGGTTGGAACAAAGGGATGGGTAAACCATAGCAGCATTGTTGGTGAACACGAAATCAGACAATTTGCAAACAGAAATCGCCAAATTTATTTGTTTCGCGACTTTGCCCTTGTGCAATTAGTGAGTTATTGGCAGTGGCGACAGTGGAGTCCCAGCTCAGACGTGTTCACCCCTGCAGATTGGCGGCTCACTTGATCAATTCGCCTGCAATAAGCAGGTAATTTAGGCTGCAGGACGGAAGCATTAGCGACGCCACGGACGCCGCATTCATCAGTGTTGCGAGGCGTGAGCAATGGGGTCCGGGGCTCAAGGTGCAACGCACCGCACCGCCGCAGTTCTTCGTGAGGAAAGACAAGTTTTCAGCTCCGGCACTGCGGACGAGACGAGGACTCTCCACTCTGATTCTTCTTGCTGTTCTTGTGGTCTGAGTTTCTGTGGATACGATGTGTCCGAACAAAGCCTTGGTTGGGCGGGCAATTCGACAAAGTGGAACATGCACACAGGTACACATACCCACACCCATGCTCCACATACATATACACACGCACACCGCACACACAGAGGGATCTGCAATGAAAATGTTTCTTCATCCCTCTCAAGGTAAAAGGACAAGAGGCCACGTGCATATGAAGAAGTTTCTGTTGTCACTTGTATTGTCGCCCGCGTCTACAGGATCTGGTGAATCAAGAAAATCTTGTTTTTGTCCAACGCAGAACATCGCAGGCTGAAGTGAAGCTTTGTTGTGCGTTGAGAGTTTCTTTAGAACGTTTCAGCACTCACTTCAGTTCCAAATTGCTCGCACCTGGACGGAGAAGGATGAAGACCCATCTCAAATTGACCCATGTACGGAGTGCTGAACGTGTGCTGACAGTTGTTTGATTCGCACCTCCAAACTTGAACAACACCTGATGCTGAGAACACAGTGATGTATGTGGGCATAAATTTCAAAATAATAAATTCACTGTGTTCTGGTTTGTTTCTCCTGTTTCTCCTGTTCGTTTTCACAGTGAAACATGACGTGTTCGAGTCAAAGCCAATGTTTCACCGGGGTGCTGTTTTTCTCCACACAGGTAAAAGTTGCGAAAGGAGCAGGACCACGAGAAATCTATAGGTGTTTTGTTGTTTTTCTTTCAACTGGCTCAATGGTTTGAAAAGTGTCATCGCAACAAAGGTGCCTATCCAGGATAACTTGTTTACACCAAGCTCCAGGCCTTGTCTTCAAACGTCGCAACCTTTCGTGCTTTCACTGTGCAACTTTAAGAGTTATGAGTTCTGCTTTGCTGAGTTTGAAAAGTTCATTCTGACCTTGTGCTGTGCCGCTTGTGTCCTGGTTTGAGTGCGTCAAAAGTCCTTGTGCTGAGACATTGAACCAAAATTGGAATCTGCACGTGCTACGCCTGAATATTTTCTCGACAAAGAATACTGAAACAGGTAAGACAATTGCATGTGACGATTTTCAGGCGGTTCGAATTCCTGTGATCAGTGCAAGGCTGTTACAGTGCCATAACAGTCAGATATTTGCTGTCCTGTATCCAGCTGCCAGGATTCGAGAATGTCTTCTGTTCTCTGGCCAAATGTTCTGAAGTTTTTGATCATCGAACCAATGCGACTTTTTCGTGACAGAAGCTGTCAGATAGAAAATACTGTCAAATTTCATCTGACACCAAAAACACTGTCAGTCACGAAAACCTTGCTCAAACGAATTACATCTGCATTACAATTTGCAGATACCTATCCATAGTTCAGACGTTAGAATCCAACTCAAAATCTCAGGTCCAAAGCGGTTCATTAGATCTAATTTCCGCAGGATGTCTTTCCGCGCGGTGGTGATGAAGGAGGCGCAGGGTCCGTTCGGCGGCTCCGGGGGCCACATGTTCACGGACGAGATCCACGCGCATCACGGCGACATCACCCGCATCACCGTCAAGACCGGCCAGATCTGCGACGGGTGAGGCGGCCACGCCCATGCAGAGCCCAATGTGGGGGGGGGGGGCGGAGGACGTCCACGGCTTTCAGGGGAAACGCTCGTGTTCTTCAGCTTTGCAGCCAATGCAAATCGTGGAGCAACCTCGCGTACCTTTGTTCTTGTCAAGTTCAGACAAACTTACTGAGATCTGCACAATTGTATAGTCCAACGCAAAAGCACGAAAATCTGTGACGGGTGAGGGGATAATGCTCGTGATCTCATGCAAAAGCGTTCAGTGTCAGTCGTGGACCTGCCTGCGGTACAGTTTTTTTTCTGATCAAGGCATTGGTCAGACGAACTGTTAGTAGATTGAGAGTGAAGGGAGAGTCTGGACAATTTTGTCAGCACAAAAACATGTGCACGGAGATCCATGTGGGCATAGTCATGAGCAATTTTTCAGCAGCCTGTATCTAAAGCTTCAAACGATACAAGGTCGAGAAATGTAAACATTCTGGCAGATTTATGGGGGGTTTGACACCATTAATAGATGCGTTTACGGGATTCGCCTGAAATGGGAAGCCTGCCGTGCCCCCAGCAGCATCCAATGAGAGAGCGGTGGCTGGAGGTGTGCCTCCATCCTTGGGCAGTGAAGCTCGTCTGGTCTGCGATGGTCTCAATGCGATGCGAGGAGTCTGATGAACTCTGCCTTGGTGTGGAGTCTCTGCTGAATGAAGCTTGCGTTTGTGACAATGAGCCCGAAGGTAATCATGGATTCGATCTTCCAGGAGGGCATATGTTGAAAGCTTGAAACGTGGTTCTTTCTACTTGGAGTTTGATCGCAGCCAAGTCTCTCTCTCCGCCGCACACAGCCCAGGCTCTCTCCTCCTTCTGTCTGTCTCGTGCAAACGCTGCACATACACTGCCGCTGTCTCTCTTTTTCCGTCCTTTCTCTCTGTCTCTCCATTTCTCCTCTCACTTTCTGTCTGGCACACACTGTCACTTCCCTCTGCACCTTTCTCCATCTTCTCTGTCTCTATTGCTCTCCTCTCTGTCTCTGTCCCTCTCTCGCCGTCCTCTCGTGTCACTCTCTGCCTCTCTGTCACACACACACACACACACACACACACACACAAACACACAAACGCACAAACGCACAACAGGAACCTGACGAAGTGATCTGGAGAACCTGTCGCCTTCGGGGAGAATCAGACATCCAATGTTCATTTGTTTTGCTTCAGCCTGCACAAACAGAAGTCAACAGCAGTGTCAAATCTATCCCAACTTCTGTTGTTGTTGTTAGGATCCAGGTGTGGTACGGGGACAGGGAGGCTCCGTTCCAGGGCGGATCCGGAGGAAACAAGCGCGAAGCGAAGCTACAGGGCAATGAGAGAATCATCGCGGTCTCCGGGTACTGCGACGACACGTGGGTATTATCCTCTCCTCCCCCCAGGGTCATGGAAAAAATTACGAGTTTTTGCAACAATTGTCATTCCGTGCGGTGGGTACTCGGCACAAAATTCCCAACGAAATTTGTGCTGAAATTCAAGGACAAGTGATCAAATGGCTTCTGTGTCACCTGTGCAATCGGAACACAAAGGCAGAAAGCAGTTCATGAATCTGCCGTTGTTGCGAACTCGCAAAAATTAAAACATACGCCACACGAAATGATTTTCAAGCGTATCCCACCACGAGCATCCAAGGAGACGAACTTTGCACTCCGAAGAACCACAAAAAAAAGGCCAGATCACGGACAGAGAATCTTGTGATTTTTTCACCTCGTACCAGAATGAACCCTTGGGAATAGACAAAGAATATTCTCACAATTTTTTCACCCTTACACATCGTTCACAAAACGTCTTTGGGTCCTCAGCTACATTCGTCAGCTGACCATCAAGACGACGAGGAAGACGTACGGACCGTGGGGGAAACTGACGCACCAGAACGGAGGACGACCCTTCGAGGCGACCGGCTACAGGCTCAAGTGAGAACAGCTCTTCTGCAGGGATCAACACAAACTCCACTGGAACAATGCTTTCCCTTTCCACTCTGTATTGAAGAGGCTTTTGTCTCTCTTTTTCCGGTCCAGTAGGCGGTGTTTTGTGTGAAACATTTTCACTATTTGATTTACGTGACAGAACCTTGAGAAAAGCCACGCATGATTTCACAAGAAGCTTTCAGCGAAATTTCAAAAGACTATGAGAGGTAGCGATGCGTGGTTCTCACCGAGTTAACGGTCGTGTGGGTTGCCTTCTGAAAAGGGCGTTGTGGGAGGTTCAGACTACCTTGGGTCAGAATGCAGGCGGGTACTGCAGGTACTGCCTGGTACTGCAGGTCCAAGTGCTATGGTCCCAGAAAAGTCCTTGGGTCAGACTCTACTCAGGTATCACAGAGGACTTGTTCTGCTTTGCGAAGCTGGACAAGGCGTGTTCGTACGTCTCTTGTTCCAGGTCTTAAACATTGACCCGGAGAGGCATTCTGAAACGCCATTGTACAAACACCTTGTGTGTGTATGTGTGTGTGTGTGTGTTTCTCGGACGTTCGCGAGAATCCACTTCAGTCAGCTCGTTGTTCTTCGCAGGTACATCAGCGGCTACGCGGTGCCAAAGGTGCAGGGACTCATCTTCCACTTCGAAGAGGAACCGAGGACCGAGATGAAACTCGGACTCTAAACTGCGGATCAGGAAAACACAGATTTTGGGCTGCACATTGTTATGGAACAAACAGTTTTGCAAGGTTGCTTGTTTTCTCAATTGAGTAATTTTTCAGTGATGGTTTGTTTCACATGTTGTCGCCACATGATTAGTGGCTTTGACAAGAGTGTTTCAGCGAATGTCACGACTTTGATTTCTTGCGCCTCATCACCTTTTGAGAACAGGAATGAAACACAATTCTGAAATGTGCAAACGATGCAGATGATCTCTCCATTTGCCGAACGCGTTTCCAGAGTTTAAGGATCTTCAGTTTGTCGCTTCCTTGTTAGTTTGCTTTCCTTCGTTGAAAGATTAATTTGCAGTGCGAACTTGAGGTTTTTGCCTGCGCCACATGCTGCCTGCCGCCGGCATCAACATCAACCAATTAATCTTGGATTCGAGATTCGTTTCCCTTGCTTCGTGCACCGAGACATTAAGAGGTTCAGTTTGTGTTAAATTTGCAACAGTCTCGTTCTTCTCTTCATGATAAACCTTGAATCTACTGTAGGTTCCGGCTTTGTTCATTTTCTTGCACGAACGCGCAGCATGAAATAACGGTCTAATTGTGCTTGATCCTCGGGAGAAAAGCCTCGGTAGCTGCGTGGCGCGGGCTCAGGATTTACGGGGCTGTGGCCTGGCCCCTCCCATCAGCATAAGTCAAGTTCGCCACAGCGCAGCCTTTGTTTTGTTCTGCGTGGCATTTAAATTGATGACGAAAAAGGCTGCTGTCATACGCCCCGTTGCGGGAAAACTGAATTTGGCTTGAAAACAAAGAAACTCATTGAAGAAATTCTTAACTCAGACGAAGGTTGTCTTGTTTGTCATCTTTGTGGCAAGGAAAGATTGGCCTTCCGTTTTGAACTAAGTGCATCTTGGTTGCACGCACACACCGCCACACAGGCGCGCTCCTCTCTCTCTCTCTCTCTCTCTCTCTCTCTCTCTCTCTCGCTTTTCTCTCCTCTCTCTCTCTCTCTCTCTCTCTCTTCTCTCTCTCTTTCACTCTCGCTCTCTCTCTCTCTCTCTCTCACCATATCCTGGAGGGAAAGCTGCCTCCACCACTTGAGTGGCTGGACAGGGCGCTACCCCGCAACACACACACACACACACACACACACACACACACACACACACGTACTCGCGGGGTGGTGATTCTCGACGTCACAGGAATACAGCCGTTGCCAGATTACAGCATCAGTTTCCCACTCGATGTAGATTTACTGCACGAAAGTCCCCCACCTCCTGCATAGTTTATCAGCTGGAACAAGCTGTGCTCGCGTTGACGTGGTATCCCCTTCCTGGATGCTTCTGAAAGTTATTGTTTTATGGCGCTTTCTCTGCTGTACGTGGCTGTCGTCGTGGTGACACGCTGTCTATGACGTCGGTGTTTTTACGTGGGATCAACTTCAGACACACATACATTTTGTGCACCGGAAGTTATCTCGACTTAGTCTTTCCCAGCGAGTCTGGCTCCGAAGTCCTGTGAGCTCTGAGCCGAGGGTGAAGCAGACAACTGCGCTAGAAAGGAAGAAAACCTGTAACTGCCTCACAACCAAACATGTGAGTGCTCTGTGCGACCGCACCACCACACAACAAACACCACGTGGGTCCACTGCCCCTTGATCTCACCTCGAAACGAAAAGAACCATTCTCCATTCTGTTGCATGATCAGGTTTACAAACGTTTCTTTGTTTCTATGTCGCAGCGTTCGCACGATCAAAACCAAGACCCCACAATGATTCACCCCTTCATGTGAACGCGCAAAGTTGCCCAGTGTTATCCTGACATCCCTGAACCCACGCTTGGAATTGTTCACATCTGGTTGTGAACGTGGCTTCTCCACAAATTTCCCGCTGTACTTTGACTTTATCGTGGCAGTTTGAGTGTTGCGCACGAGTAGAAAATTCGTGGATGAACCTCGTGCTCTTCCTGACGCAACTCAAAACTGCAGAAAACAATACGAGCATTCGCTCCACAGACAATGAAGCTCTTTTGCTGAAACGTTTCCTTCATTCTCATCAGCATTCTTCGCGCATCTCAGACCGGGGTGTCTCGCTGCGTGAACACGTGATTTAGACCTGCGCGGGTTTCGCTCAGAGTTCCGCTCGGAAACCGCGAGAAGCTACGACCAGCGATGGTTTCCTCTCACAGGCTGATCAGCTCGAAGGTCCGGGTCACGCTCTCTTTCGTCACTGCTTTGATCACAGTGTTAAGTAAGGGATCAGTCACGCAGAGCAGAGGGTGACTGGGAGATCGCGTCACACTGTCAACATGAAAATGATCATGTTTTTGTGAGATAGTTATCGAGATGCAAAGCATCGAGATAGTTATCAAGCAAAAAAATGATCATTTGAATGTTGACAAGTGATGTGATCCAGTCACCTTCCACTCAAAGTGACTGAACCCACATCTACCACAAGAGGAGTAACATGACTGGGAGATCGTGTCACGCTGAGCTACATTGAATTTAACAGAGGCGGCCGGCTGAGCATGGTAGACGACAGGGTTCTCACACTGTACCAAAATGGTTCCGTGTGAAATCACACAATGAATTTTCGAGACCTTTGGTCGAGAAAGGAGTTGTGTGATTGAACAGGAAACCTTTTTGCAACTTTGGTGAGAACCCATTTCTCCCATGATGCGAGCACATGCGACAGATTTTGTGATCACAGAGTTGTAGGAAATGTGGATAGCTTCCAACACATTTTTGAAGCGCTGCAACCGGCTGATGACAAGATTTTTTCACCTTGAACTTGGAAGTGTGATGTGTGGCTCAATTTTTCTGTTGCCATGGAGCAAAAGCGATCCCGCCAGTTTCGAGAAACAATGATTTGTTGACACTGTTGGCATTTTCAATTGACCTCTGCCCTGGTGAGAATCCCAAACTGATCAATCTTTGTTCAACTTGCCTCGTTGGTTGCACGCATTTTGTCGCTGATCTTTCACCGGCAAGTGAAAGACAATTCGATCAAAAAACTTGCAACCGCAAAAGGCAGACCAGAGAGTCAAAACGGGAAACACGAAAACTTCCAGGGTCCAAGACGCATACAAAGCGGCCATTGATGAGGCCTGTGGAGACGTCATGGAGCCCCAACCACATTCCTGGTACTCCGGGTAGCGCCTCTCCGAGACAGACCTTTTGTGCAGGGCAACCGTGACTGAAGATATAGACGCAACCAAGGAAGGGCACGGAAGAGTTTTTTGCATCAAGATTCAAATTCTCTACACTTCTCTACAAAAACAAAACTTTGCCATCTCTCTCGTTTTGTGACAGCTGTCACGACATTCTGCGATTCAGAAAGCAGTTGCAATAATCTGGTTCTTCTTTTCATCTTTGCGAATCTATTCTCATTGCCAAGACATCTCATAACCTCGCAATGGCCTTTTCGATCATAATCGCTTTTCTCCCAGCCCCGGTGTTGCTTCTCATATCGCAACAACGCGGGCCACGCAATGCAAACACAGTGTAAACACAGTGGCACTGAAGCCTTTGTTCTGAAATGCAGGTGGATCTCCCGTGTATCTGTTCAACTGCATGGTCCTTTTGTGGTTTGGTCTGTTGCATTTCAGACATCTGGGGAATAACGCACTCAAAGTGATTTATATCATCTGAATACGAATGTACGCTTGGTGCAAGCACGCGTGTGATGTTATCAATGTAACAATATGTGCACAAGACACATTCACAACCAGCTTCAGCGCAACAATTTTTATGTTAGTCCCTGCATGGAAAGTTCAGCGTGTGCATAACACGGCAAAGGCGAGAGAGAGGGAGGGAGGGCTCACTTGAAGTGATGTATCTGACTGTTCCAAGTTCGGTTCAAAATTGCTCTCGCCCTTGCCGTCAATATTCCGGCGTGCAAACGCCAGTCGGGGACCAATAAGGTGCGGCTCCGTGCGAGACTCTTCAAATGGGCGCAGTACCACGTCAACACTCGCTCGCACACTTCCTCAAGTGTTCATCACTGGAAGGCGTTCAAAGTCGCTGACAACGGCTTGGAGCAAGTTTGTTTTTTCGTGTCAATTGGATGAGAAGCAAACGGAAGCAAAACTCTTCTGAAAGAAGTGCTTTTGTGGAGTTTTTGAAGACAATACTGTGTGAAAGTGGAAAGGAAATGTGAGAAAGTTTTTGGAAATGAAGAAAAACGGACCGTGTTCACACTACATCAGGATTCAGTCTCAGGAGCGGGAATCGTGTGAACATTCGTATTCTGCCACATGGTGACTTGGTTTCACAGGTTGGTCTCCCAGTTTCTCTTTCAACCTTGATTTCCTCGCTATGAGAGACAAAATATCACAGATTTTTCACCAAAAATTGGTGGAGACAAACCCGGTCCGTTGAGGGAAAGCTGTTCTGTCCGCGCTTACAAATCACGGCCTAATTTGCTCAGGTGTGTATTAAACTGTGCATATGATGAGTAAAGTTCTTCTGTGTTTCCCAGGCACAGTTCAACGACCGTTTTCGTTCTATTCCGTCTGTTTTCAAAACACAAAAGGCAAATTTGAGATGTGCGATCAAAACAAAAATGTGTTGATACGAGGCTCAAACATCTGTTTGTAGAAGATCGGTCATCTTATTTGCATCCACACACTCACAGACTGGAAATCTACGACGTACTTCAACGTGAACTGACTCAAACCATCTACGGAGAACTACCAGGACCAAGGAATCGTGCTGACTGGGAGACGTTAAACAATGGTGCAATTAACAGCAGTACGGACCAAAATGGCGAGGTTCTTGACAGTGCTACTACTGCTCATCTGCCTGCTCACAGAAGTGACGGAAGGTGAGAATCTTTCTTTGTCCTCTCTTCTCGTTTTCACGTTCTTGGGTTGTTTGGAGAAAATTATTGCAATCGATGTTGAAATTTCCCATTGACAAAGCACAAAGGGAACTTGGTTGTACAAGATGCAAGACTGTCCACGTTCCGGGAAGATTGTGGTCACCCAGGGCTTCAGTGAAAATGACCAAACTGGCAAGAGCTACGAAGCGTTAACGAGACCACCGTCAGCTTGCCTACAAGTTGCAAGTGATACCTTGGTGTCTTCGATCATGTTCTCGCTGACACCTCGGTGTCCTTGCTGTGCGGAGGTCGGATCATCCTTCACGCATCAGGTTTTAATGAGGGAGTTAATGATCCAACCATGCACGCCGCGACTGGTCTTCAAAGACCCTGAGACCCTGGCGCACGACACGGCAAGAGTGCTTCTGTCTGTATTCCATTCAAATTTAGTTGTGTGCGTTGAAGTTTAACACGCGCCCAGTTTTTCTTTCCTGGTGTTCAGCGGGAGATGACAACCTGTGGTGATTTTTGATTCAGACCCAAAGATCTCACACAGTGTGCAACAAGGTCGTGGTTCCTTTCTATCTGCTGACCATTGTCCTTAGTGCGGGAGACATTTAAGATGGCAGACAAAAGGTTTCCAAACGTCCATGAAAGTCAATGCCAAAATTTCCCGTCGATACAAGACGTGAAGAGCACTTTTCCAGTTTCACTGCCATGAACTTGACATGCACACGAACTCTTTCCCAGCTCAGAAGAAAAGTACTGAGAGGACGAAGGGGCACGGATGAGAACAAAGCAAAACAAAGCCGAATGTCAACACAGACTGACCCGGTTTGACGTGACATCAAAGTGCAGGCTCAAAGCATGCGAACCAAAAACCACATGTGGGAGGACCCAGGATAGAGCCGATGGCGTGGCTCAAGTCGTCGTTGGACACAGCGCCCGAGAGGGCAATGCACACAACAGTGCGCACCGCATTATAAAAAGTTACGAGTTGCTCCATTTCTGAAATCTGGTTGCACACAATCGGTCAGATGTTTTAATTCTTGGTAGCACTTGAATGAAATGCATAATTTTTGCTGGACAAGTAGACGAATTTATAGTTGCGTTTGGTTGCGATGAGCAATACGTTTGCGCTCACCCGCACAGCGGGCGAAAAGTCAACAGTGCTCCACAGTGGGGAAATTGCGCATCGCAGAGTTCGTTCCAGAACACACGTCGGCCTTTGTTCTTTTGTGGTTGGAGCTCAAACAATCTGCCGAGTCTGTAAAGCGCCTGGTTTTCCCTCCCACATGCGGAAGTGGTTACGATCAGCAGTTAGTTTTGAAAGGGCAAGAGAAGATTGTCAAGCTTGTAACCCGAACTCAAGAACAAATCTAAAACTCGTCAAGGAATTCAGAGAAAAGGAGGGGGTTTCCGTGTTTCAGCAAAGAGAAAAGATGAAATCTCCACCAGAAGGAATTTTAAGCTGTGTTCTCTTTCAAAAATGTGGTGCTTGATCATGCTGGCTCTGAGCAAGTCTCAGACCGACGAACCCACTGAGCGTCTTCGTCTCCAGGACGGGCACAGGAGCAGAGAATGGGAATTTGGATGGGGATGCTGAATTGCCCACGCAAGCAATTTTCACAAAAGGACACACAATTGTGGGGATGGGCAGTGTGCACAGGTGAACCAATTTCCTACTGGATCAGTACGCTGTTCTATCCCTGTCTCGTATGTCCAGCGCTCCCAGCACTTGATTCAGCGTCCTTGTTCCCAAGATTTTGCAGTGTTTGGGCAGGAGTTGAAGCTCAGTTTTTTACCCTCTTACGCTCGCAGGAGAGAAGCGCTCACCACTGTGGAATCAATATCTAAGTCAGTTGGGCTGAGCCTATGATTTATTTTTCACTCTACAATTGCTATAATGTGGGAATTTATGGTTTGGATCAATGTCAGACGATGCAACGAGGAATCCATATCTCTCCACCACCGTTTGGTAGTCATTGTTGCACAACTTGCCCGCAGATGGTTTCGGGTTCAGGAGAGTTTAGGAGGAGCAGACTGAACCGTCTGAACCTTTATTGCGCAACTGAAACACTGTTACTCTTTCCACCTGCAGCAAAACAAAAACAACACAAATGTACGTTATCTTTCCTCACAGCTTCTGTCCACTGACTCTCAGCGTGTGTGTGGGCTGTCCTGAAAAATTGACAAGTTGTGGTCCATGTTGGCAGACTTCAAAAGGAGAAAATGTGACAAGAGTTTTCTGGGGCTAAAAGTCGGTTGCTTTGCCACAAAACACAAGCACAAACAAGGGCAGAATCTGCTGTGAGCAGAGAATGCAAAAACAAGACCTTTCATTCTGTCTCTGGTGTTGATGCTGCTGCTCAGATTCTGTTTGTGGCTTCAAGTTTTGTTTCATTGCACAACCGGTTCATCGTTTTGAATGGGTGTCCAGACGGCGTAGCCATCGAGACCTGCCACTCACGGACTTTTTTTGAGTCTCAAATTGATAGACATCAAGGTTAAATTGATAAATATGAACAGCTGCAGACTTGTGTCACTAAACATGGCACGAACCAAAGTTGGTGTGTGTTCTTCTGAATGGAGTTGTGTGCTCAATACAAATGCATTCGTCACACAAGGAAAGGAAAAAAATAGCTCCATGGAGCTCGCGGTGATTTGAGGAAATTTCAGTTGCTCTGATTTGGCTTGCTCTGATTTGGCTTGCTCTGATTTGGCTTGCTCTGATTTGGCCTGCTCTGAT
>JAAUXT010076273.1_pt1 | contig 24252 bp, 19 predicted proteins | sample 7278171 | NCBI WGS metagenome assembly JAAUXT01 (sample SAMN14350112, study PRJNA611818) | marine sediment metagenome | isolation source: surface marine sediment (1.8m) | place: French Polynesia: Moorea | collected 2018-08
CTCACTCACACATTACTCGGTCTACACCTTTACCATCACCACCATCCTTGCAATATGTGACATTCTGAGATGAACACACATTTTCACATAAGCTTTTTGCTCAAGTCGGACATGCATTTTGCGACCAACTTTGGCCATTTCGCCGGACTCTGTGTCGATCTGAGACAAGGCCGACTGTCCTCAGCAAGTGCACAAGGTTCACACAACATTTTTGTGTCCTCAATGATCACAACAGTTGCAGTTGATCCCCAACAAACGGTCTTTGAAATACCGAGACTCGTACGTTGCGCAGACGTGCACGAGCGCATTCGGCTGTTCACAGCGCCATCACGAAAACTAGTCGTTTCTGCGCAGGTCCAGGTCGAGCTGCTGCACGTAAAAGTGCGTTCTGTGTCAATGTTGCTCACCGTGGACCTTGGGCGTTCTGATGACCTGCGCAAAACCAAGTGTTCGTCCAGTTGCAACATTTACTGCGTGGGTGCTCCTCGAGAAACACACAAATGAAATGGGAACACGCACGGAGACTGAGCGTGCGGCGGTTGCAGTCCCCAAAAACGCATTTTCGTGCAAAGCATAAAGGTCACGAAACATCTTGTCAATGAAAGCAAAGACCAAACGAAGAAAACGTGCCAAAACAAAACGGCTTCGGAATTTCGAATCTCCACTTGGTTCGTAACACTTGTAAACGTGTTATGAATGATTCTCGAATCATTCATACCGCACTGTCTGGTACAAGACACCCTCACAAGCAAGGCGCACCTCACCAAACTGCACTTCTGGCGAAATTTCCTCAGCTGAAAGCTTGTCAAACAGCGGAGTGTGGCTGGACGCGGGAAGAGACGACATGGAGACTCATCTGCTCGGCGGAAATGAGTCGGTGCCGCTTCCGGTGGAGCCAATTAGACGAGCGTCTTCCCGACCTGCCGCACCGCGCGGTCCGGAGCGTCGCCGTCGGTTCACTGTGCGAGATTCCCCGTCAACAACTCGCTGTTAGCTGCTACAAGAATGAACCTAGCAGTGTTCCACAACTGTGTTTGTACCAGGTGAACCAACATCTGCTGCTTTTTTGTCTTTTGTGCCGGAATGTGAAGAAGCAATGTTCTCTTCCTATCTCCGAAACTGAAATTGTGTGTGGACATAGGGGTACAGAATGAGTACGGCCACGGAAACACAAAGCATACAAAGCAGTGAACAAAATGTAAAGCTGCACATGCAGATGAAGGGCCCGGATGGCCAGAGAGGGTAAAGCTGAAGGCCTGAGTACTGAAAAACTGGAAAGGCTCGTCATCTACTCTGCAGTTCGTCTCTTCACCGTGAGTGAATTTCTGTCCAGATACTGCCCAACTGTGAACAAAACGGACACAAGCAGGTGACCAGGCGACAGCGCATGAGTCCGCGTGAGACTGATACGAGTACGATACGCGTATGAGTACACAACGACACAGAATGCAGAATGCAGGGCATCAGGGAATTGCAAAGTGGGTGTCACCAGTTGGAGCACAAAGAACTTGAGGTTTTCAAGCCTGAAAGCATTTTTCCGGGTGTCCCAGATGTTTGAGACAGGATATGAGCGGACGCAGCTTCCTCTGTTTGTCAGACTGCGCTCCTGCTAATTAGGCTGGGTTCCCTGCAATTAGAGTGGATTCCTGTCTTTGAGAGTCAGTTACAGAGCAGAGTATCTGCAGTGACAAGTGGTTTGGCACAGTGTTTCACGAAAAGCTTGGTTTTCCCTGCACAAATCCGAATCAAGAAAATATCACTTTGCGAAGTGCACAAACCGAACCATTGAGGGTAGGTTCACTGAGGAAACATTTTTGTATTTGGACGGGAAGGCTGGTCATTTTAATCTTTATGCTGCCCGGTCTTGGTTGCTGTCGAACTTCACAGCAATCTGGAGATGGTTCTTGTGCGAAGTGCGAAAGAAACTTTTGTTCAGCATGCTCTTCTGCTGCCCAAGGTGTGGCGTGTCTTTATTCGTGCGTTGTCACCATTTTCTACAGGGCACATCACATCTGTGAAACCATTTGCACCCTTGTCAGGTGTGTGTGACCCAGGCGTCACAAGAATTCGGCACAAGATTGCTGCCAAACGGATGATCCAGAGGGGAGAACACTTGACCATTTGTTTTTACACTTCATAACCTGCCCCTTCCATCACAAGGCGCGTGCAAATGCGCTTTGGACCAAACTCTGGTTCACGAGATTGCATTTCCTCGTTCTGAAGCCATTGCTTGTGCAACAAGAATTGCCACCCCTTCGCTGCTCTACTTCTCGATCCTCTCTGGCGAGAGCTGCAAGGATTTCAACTGGATGATGGTAATGGACATCAGCACACACTTTGACCTGATCAAGCACAACCCATAATCCAATAGTAAGAACCGCAAGGCTTCTACCTGACACACAATGTTTGTCAGGAAACGGCGCATCACATGAGAAGTAGTCCTGCGAACAGCTTCCTGGCGTTTCATCTCAGTCTGTGCCGGCCTGTAAATTGACTGGCAAAGGCTTCCATTGCAGAACTGATCTGTCCATATGGAAGTCGTCACGTGGACATTTTGAATTTTGCAGTGGAACTGAGGTTGAGAAGCTTTTTGGCAAGAAAGCAATGTCAATGTTTGTTGTGTACTTGGAAGTATTCATTGCAGCTATTCATGCAGTCCAAATGACAAGGATGTTTTTGCAAAGGCAGTCAGTACGTGCCTCTCCGTTTGACTGGAATTCTGTGGTTGTGAAGCTCCCACGAGGTCTTTGTCAACTCGATAAAAATCGGTCTGGTCACGGGAGGAACTTTGCACGAAGACGACAAAGATTTGGGAACAATCACTCTCCAACAAATCCAGGATTGAATTCAGGAGAACCAATCCGATCCGCTGTGAAGCATCTTCTGTTTTGCGAAAGAAACTTGTAAAGTGCAAAAGGGGGTGACCAAACATTGTTGAGGGCCTTGAATCTCGCAGGGGATCCGTCACCTGTTTGTTCCCTGCGGTCTCAACTTTCTGTCTGCTGAATGATGAGTTCAGCTTGATGAAAACCATTCTAATGGCCACTACTCCAAATATTTTGGCCCACAAAGACAGGAGAAAGGAAATGTTTTCGGCAGCTTCACGCAAAAGCGTGCAGGACACAACGGCATGGACCAACTGTTCGAAGGAAGACTGAGTGACAGCTGTGGGCTTCGCCCGACGTGATTGCACGGCTCTGTTGGAGCACGGTGTCGTTTTATTTGAGTCCAGTGAACTGAACACATGTGGGCTTTTAACTTGATTGCAGTGCTTCAAGTCCTGTTGAACCCTCTGCCTTACGATTCTGTCCACACAGTTGAACACTGTGCAAGCAGATGACTTTTCATGCGTTTTTCGTTTTCGAACACACGAATGGGACAGAAAGAGCTTTATTTTCAGAGTTGATTGGTGGCCAGGCTTCTCCACATTGACACATTCGTTTATGTCTCCTCCCACGAAAAGTTATTCAATCAAAGGTGGCCTAATTTCTCGTCAGCACTTTGACAAGTATTCCAGAAAACGTGCGCAAACTGTTCCAAAATGGGATCGCTCCGCTTGGAGAGCAATTGTCCACATCCAAGTCCAAAATGGCTTGTTGCCATGAATTCGTTTGTCGCGGAAAGTTGGATTTGACACACAAGGAACACGCATCATAGAAAAAGAATTTGTACGAATTACATAATTCTTTTGACTGCCTCGATGCTTCTCAGGAGACTGGAATCCAAGTTTTCCCATTTCATTCGTAAACGGAGTTTACAATGACGAGGGGTGCACAAAATCTCCATGCTTCACGCAAGAGTTCCTTTTCATGGGGGAAAAATCTACTTTCATCCTCTTTACAAGGTAATCACTCTCAAAAATTCCAGTTGCTGTTTCTGGACACACCACAACGAAAGGGGAACGACGACGCCATAAGAAGACCCCTGACGCAAGTCATTTTCATCGTTTCCGCAATTCAGCGAGGCGTCAGAAGAAGGTAAAGAGAGAATGGAACAGGCCGATGAAATTTCCATTAGTTTTATTAGATCTGTTCATTTTCATCATTTTTATCTCATTTCCTCTTGTTGCCGGAGCCTGGATACTGGCCCGAGGCAACGGTTGTTCCGGAGTCTGAGCAGGATAGCTTCTGCATGCGTGTGGCCAAGACTGGGTTCAGACCAACGTTTTTGGTTCAGACCAAGAAAGAATCGTGGCTTTGAACCAGCATGCGGCAAATTTGAAGTTTTCTTTGTTTTTTTGGTTTTTTTTTGGCTCGCCAGTTCGATTTCACACAGATCTTTGGTGAGCTCAACCACAAGGCACAAGATCGTCTCAAAAGTAAGATTTGAGAATCACGCAGGGAACAGTCAGTTTTTGCTGGTAGCGCAATGAACGTCTGGCAGTGAAGAAGACTCGTGTTCGGTGAGCTGTCCCAGAACTGTTACCGGGCGACATCCAGGCTCCGTTCTGATCCCGCTCCGTGTCGGCAAATAATAACATGAATGAAGCCTCCCCAGATGAAAGCCTTTTCAACTTCAAAGGCGGGAGGAGCCCCGATATTGCATTGCCGTGCATGGATTGCTGCGCTGACATGTGTTCAATTGCAATCAGAACCGAAGAAAAGCTGCTCTGTGTCTTAGCGAGGCAAGAGGCTAATTGCTTGAGAGGAAGATTGGGGGAGCTCGGCTGTTCCGCTGCCTTCAGAGCAAAATATAATCTTTTGTGGTCCTTTTGTGCTTGTGCTCCTCCTTGTTCCACGGGAGCCCGGCTTACCTTGGCTCAAGGGATTCGAAGAGAAGCTCCAACGGGGTTTTGTGTGCCCTCAGAAGCATCAGCGATTTCACCAACTGCTCTTGATTTGTTGTTCATGGGCAAACAGAACACAAGGTTCGTCCACAAAATTGAAGAGTGACAGAAAAGAATGAATCTGGAATCTTCAAACTGGCACGAGCATTCTGCAATTTGTACTTTTTGCTTCAAAAAGTTGCGAAAGGTCACAATTTCCATTTTGTGTCTTGAGAACAGTAGTTTTCTCCTACCGGGCAGCATACGAAGCAAACAGGCATGCCCACCGTGACAGCAACACAGTTTTGTGCAACCGACTGAAGGGCTTTTCACATTGGGTGACGCGCAGTCGTTTTTTGGACTGACGTCAAAAATTCCAGCATTGGGTTTAATGTGGGCAGGGGCTTGGGGTGGGAGTTAACTTTGTGTTCCTGGCATATAATTCCCTCCTGACCATGAAGGAGCCAGCCAGAATGGGTAGTAAGGTTTGCCAGAAGTAATTGTATGGTCAAGGACTGTTCCCATTCAGTCATGGTGAACCGGCTGCTCGAATTTCCACAGGTTGTGTGCTGTGGCAAAGATGGGCAGCCCGTGAGCTCGTGAATATGAGAAGCATCAATTCCAAGATACTTGGGTTTTTCGTAGCTTCTGAACTTTTTCATCGCACGGTGGGAGTACGTCTTGTGACTCTAACTTTTTGACAGGGCCGCTCTCTGTTGGCATGAATTGAAGACTACCATGCAGTCGTTTGCGTCAGAAAGCTCTGAAGGCTGCAGATACTGCCTTTGCGTAGTGTGCAGGCACAGATGGACAAAACATGTTTGTGTGTTTTACTATTTTGGGATGAGAGACCAATCAAAGAGGATTCCACATCCGTGGGATTACATAGAACCGCATCTGGTCTCATCTGAACTTGTTGCGTGACAAATAAGAAACTTTTTGAACACCAGGAACTTCAGGATTTCAAGGCCTGTATTTGTCAAACCAGGAAAAAAAACAAAAATAGAAAGAAAACCAAACTTGCACAAGGAAACGAAGTTCTCGAAGAGGAACAGTGTTGGTTGTGATCAAACGTTTGTGTGCGTTGGGTCGAGCTGAAAGGGTGGTCATCTCTTTCAAATGCCAGTTTCGATGTGGTTTCAATGTCATTTCCTCAAGTCACGCAACTGCAGGATTCACATGTCCACAAACGACTGCCGAGATGCATTCTGTGTGGGGTGTTTTTGTGGGAAAAAACTGTTTCCTGCTTGTTCCCCAAGACGCAAAGATTCAGTGCGTATGACTTCAACACCTTCGTTACGACTACAGAATATCTGCGGATAATGGACTGAAACATCACAAGCGGTACAGGCTTTTCACTTCAAAGAAAGAACTTTTTCAGTGGTGATTCTTTGACTTCGTGCAGAAAAATAAAAAACTGTGCCGAAGAAGGCACTGGAGACAAGATGTGGAATTGTCAGAAAAGCAGAATGCTTTGTCTTGAGCCTTTGTGCAAGGCAGTCGCCATGCCGCAGATCAAAACTCGCCGACGACATGTGTCTACTTTCCCTGTTTAAGGCACGTCGTCAAGGGCAACTTCTGTTCTCCACTGAAGGTTAACTGGCAATTGATCTATAGTTGTCACTTAAATGGTTTGACACTGTTGCACTGCACATTGAAATGACTTGTGCCTCAAGTCAGTTAAAGAACAGATAACAGGAGATAAATCAAATCCTCGGCTTTGCCTCGGATTTGATAAATCTCCGGCTTTCTGTTCTTTAACTGTTACTTCTCCGCCGAACAAGCGGAATGAACACATTGGTGTTGGACACTGAAGACCAGAGCAGACCCAACAACAAACGACAAGCGTCGGCATCAGCTGTACACCACCCATGTGTGTTCAGGTTGTGGGAGGCTGCGACTGGAGTACGTGCGCACGCGCTCAAATCGTTGGCTGAAGATGTCTGACGATCATTGCGGACACAGCAGAAAGGCACGTCGCCAGGGGAAATCTTTGTTCAACTGGAGATTCGGCACAAGTAATCTACAGTTGTGAGTTAAATGGTTTGATACTTGTGCACTTTGGTTGCCCTGACTTGTGCCTCACAAGAGGTAATTTTAAGACAACAGGAGATCAAACAAAAATCCTCAGCTTCGCTTCGGATTCATTAATCTCCTGTTGTCTGTTACGAAAAAGCCGTGTGAGGTCATGTAATCGAACGAAAGTTTCGTGCACATGCCTGTGATTTCTGTACCAGGATAGAAACCTCGGCCAAAGTGATGCCCAATGCACTTGCTCACCTCAAAATAACTCGCTGGAGTTGCTGACAATTCGCATGAATGCTTTCGGAAACGCGACAACGAAACGAATCGAATTTCATTCCCAGATTAGCTGCTCATTGATAACAATGCAAATTTATCAAACTCAATTTTGTTCAAATCTGCACCTGAAAGCCTTGCCTTGGTGAAATGCAAATCGTGTCCTGATCGGAAAAGTTTGGATGCAAATTACTCAGCTCAGTGAATGAAGAAGAGGAATCGAAAAAAAAAATTCACAAAAGATCACTTCATTTCAAACAACTTGAGAGTGTTTTCTTGTGCCCAGTTGGTTGGATCGTTTGAAAGAAGGAGGTCCCGCTCGCCTCAGTGGCTCAGCTGAATGGATCAGCGTTTATCTCCGGGGTAATAATCTTTCAGGTGGAGATCAATGGCACCAGTCTGCTTTGATCCGTGCCACAGTGCTCAGGTAATATCAAACGCCTGCAGGTAAACACGGGATAATAGACGGCTTTGTTGCCGTGTGTATTCAGGACATATGAGAAATAACAGCCAGAGAGCGCAGTGCGTTTCACCTGGGACAACATATGGCACCAGTTTTTATGACTAATTCAGAAACAGGCTTTTGTGCGTCTACTCCGCTGTGAGTTGAGCGCATCATAAAGAGATTGTTGCAGGCGTCCATGTGCGCATGCTGTCATTTCTGTAACACTTCGGGTCTCGTCTGCTGTGAGGCTACGTTTCCTCATTTCCATTCATTGAAAATTTCTTGCTTGACTGGCCAATCAGTTCTCTGTGCTGGAGCTTCATTCTCATGCTCACCAGGCCCCTCCAGTTGAAAATCAGATCCACACCACAGCTCAGTAAGATCCAAGACTCCAGCACGGACTGACGTTTGACATTCAAGATTTGGATGTGTTCCGGTGAATCTGTCTCGGGCTGCGGAAACTGAATGTGGCCCGAGAAAAACTGTGGCGAGGCCCCTCATGCAGCTGTACGAATTGTTTCGACTGCTCTTCTCGCCTTGACATGTACGCGCACACTGGGCTTCACCCGTGCCGTTTCCAAATGTCATCGCCCTCAAGAGCAACCATGTCAGTGCTACGGAGGCCTCAGAGTCCTCCTCAAACACAAATTTACAAATTTGCATAAAGACGTGGATGTCAAAGGAGGTTGGGCTTCATTACTGTGTAATCAGCAAGGCCAGATGCAGACCTCGGGGATCTCCACGGCACACAATGCACATGAGGATCCCCACAGCCAAACACTGCACGATTCAGGTTTGAGTGAGAAGGAGTTCCACTCCCTTTACAAAAATACAGAAGCTTCCAACAAGGTTCGCAGGCTCACCACAAATCTCTTTGGCTGTGTACAAATGTGGGCCAAGCTTGAGGATATTCCTTTCAAGCCATGAGCATGTGCAGACGGTATCAATATACCAATGTTGCCCGACACAAAACAGTTGCATTGCAAAGCTGCTTTTCCCCCAGTATTCAACTCACGGGGCCAGGTTCAGGTTGAGCGAGCTTACCTGTGGAACGGTCTCTAAAGACTGCGCCGTCTGAGGGGAGACATTCGACGTCAAACACACTTCTCCAACACCAAAAACGCACAGAACTGACATCGAATGACACGCAAATCCTTGCAATCCTCTCACAGCTCTGCAGCATGTTGTTGACTTCCCCTCTTGCAAAAAATGCATTTCCATGCGGCTCACACAAATGTGCAGGTTGGTTGGTGGAACCACACTTTCTGGCTATACTTTTATTCGTTGTGCAAGCACGTGCTCACCAATCAAAGGAACTGTCACAACAATTGGCCACATACGATAACCCTGGCAAAAAGATACATGCAGTCGAAAACCATTGCACGTTGTCTGTTGCAGATCGGTCCGCTGAACATTGTTGAACGTGCGTGGCTGACATCAGATGACTGACCGTGCGAGGATCACCTGTGACCATGTGCTTTTGGGCCGTATTCTCCCAACCAGGCAAATAATTAGTGTCATGTGATTCCTTGTCGTTGGTCGTCACCTGACCAGAAGGCGAAACAGAGAGGAGGACCCGAGCAGAAAAGAGCGGACATTTCGTCATATTGTGAGTTTTCCACTTGACAAACGTCCGGTCTTGCTTTCTACGTTGACGCTTGACCTCCGTAAAAAAAAAAATTGGCGCCGCAGAAGAAAGAGACTGCCTATCAGGAATCATGGGCCATGTTTCCCCATTTTGGGGCAGCAGCCACAAAGAATCCGAGCCTGGTCATTATCCGTGCACTTTGCAGGCAGTTTCTGCGTATCTCGAATCGGATGCGTCTACGGCCGTCGTTGCGAAGTGAGTTTGGTCCAACTTGCACGTGAGAGGATCTGTGTACTCGGAGATAGTCCTGGGGACACTGCCCCTGAGTTTAATCTCGGTACAAACATTCTACCCAGGAGGGTAACCGCTTGAGCTCTCGCACTGTCAGGGATGCCTCAATCACTGTGTTCCAAAGTTTGGAATGCTGCATTCCAATATCTTCCAAACACTTTTGCACAACTTTGGAATGCTGCGTTCCAACGCAAGGAAAAGTTCGTTCCAAAGCCCTCTGGTGTCCACGTGCACGTGCTGTCTCACAAATATGATGGAATGGACCTGTTTCTCCATTTTTTGCAGCAAACGGAAAAAAAGAGAGCATTGTCAATTGATCGTCCTTCTCGTTGGTGGGTCGTCGAATGCACTCTGTTTTCACCCTTCGAAGTGTCAAGAACAGCTCGGATGACACCTTGCGAGTCGCAGGTATTGTCTTCCTGAGCAACAATACAATTTGTTCGACCATCGTGCAACCGTCTCAATGAAACGTCATTCATAATTTTTGTCATAAATATTTTACGCTCGTGAACCTGTGACACATGATTTCTTGGCAGACATGCATTCACGTGACAAAGCCGTTGTTATCGTATTGTCACTGATGTGACAGTACTCGTATTGACACGGAAAAAATGGCCAATGAAGGCATAAATTCAACAATGCAGAAGCAATTGCGAACGACCCATTCAATATTTTAGTGCCTTTTCAAGCGAACGATTGCTGCAGCGTTGTGGCTTTGATGTCATGATGTCTCAGTATTGCAGTAATATGCTTGTGTACTTTTCCATAAAATGCTCTGTCCGCACACATTGTGTCTGTTTTGCAAGAGGTACTCGTGATGTTGCATTTGCTTCATCTCAGGTGCATTGGGATCAGCTGAAATTGAAGACAATCTCACACAAGACACGTGTGTGTTCACGTACAGACACGTATACTGAAGCACACCGGAGCCACACACAGTGTTTCCCGCTTATCGTTGACGAGAGTTCAATTTACTCACCGTGTTCGCAGTTCCGTTGGGGACGTTCAGTGTTCGCGGTTCAGCTTCATCCAAATTGATCACAGTGCTCTCCTTCACTCCAGTTTGCGTCGCCCCTCTTCTCGGTTCGGGTTCTGTGCGTCCAGATTGAGGTTCCACGTCCGGTTCAGTGGTCAAACTTCCAGATATGGTTCGCACGATGACATCGGGGACAATGTGTGCGTGCCCATGCTGAGGGTCATTTCTGTTTCTGCTCCACAGGCGGTCTTTCTTCCTCGGGGGAGGAGGTAAATTGAAACTCCTCGCCGGTGCAAGTGCCTTTGAGCAGTTGGAATGTGCCATGAGTACATGACTGTTCATCAGAGTTGAGACAGGCTCAGTGGAGTTGGAGACACAGATTTGTCTGTTTTCCACCTGGTCTGGACTGCAGGTAGATCTGGCATCCGAATCCCTCTGTTTGTCGCTGAGGTCTGAAGAGAACAAGACGGAATTACAGCAGGAAAATGGTAAATTTCAGGGAGTTCACAATTGGTTTCATTGGATTTTGTATTTGCTGCACGAGATCAGATTTAGCAGTCCCGCCTCACAATTCAACAATTCAGTGATGCTGTCAGTCGTTGGCAGGTACGATCGGAAGGCTTGCCGAAACTTTGCTCACCTTCTTTACAAGATGACCCTTCTGTGAAGCTGGACTCGCTCTCTTCTGCGGCTCGGTCGTCCTTCCTTTGCCTCCGCTCCGCCGTGATCGCGCTCATCTCGCTTCCGGTTCCGGCGCTGCAGCCGGTATCGCCTCCTCTCTGGGTGTTCCATGGCTGATGACCCGAGTTTAATAGAGTGTGATCGCTGTTCTGACGGCCGTCTGATCCAGCAGTAAAGTTTGTCATTGTTTCCAGATGTCCGTTTTCCAAATTTGAAGAAAAACTGTGACGCTGCGTGTCCTCCACATCAGGATCTCCATTGATAGCAGCGGAGCTGCAAGTCATTTGATCTGCAGTGTTGTGTGGTCTGAAACCAGAGTCCGCGAAGTGAGTCTCGGTCCCTTCGTTCCTGGAGCCGAGCGTCGAACTCGAGGCGGACGACGAGCGGCTGTCGGAGCCGGAGTCGTCCGCGTCCAGGGGGCTGCTGGTCAGATCCAAATGACTCTGAGTCGAGTTCCCCGGGAAGGACTCGGTCCCGTCTGCGCCCCCAGGGCAGGAAGTCTCACTGCTGAGCAGGGAAATGGAAGCCGACAGAGGGGAGTCTGATCTCAGAGAATCCCCAATGTTTTGCTCGTGGTAGGCCATTTCAAAACTTTCCTCGGATCTTTCCAATGCAATGGATTTTTTGTGATTTGTATCGCGCAACAGATTCACTTTCACACTTGTGGACTCTTGAAACCCGTGCTCGCCAATGCAAGTGGCGGTTCCTGGTTGTTCGATGATTCCATTTTTGAATGTCTGTGCTTTGTGCAACAAAAAGTTTGACACTTCGTTTTGTTTTTGATGGTGTTTCTTTTGTTTGCCAATGCCATTCTTTGCACACTTCAGGTCCGTTCCTTTCTCGTTGCTGCCACGTCTGGGTTTGTCCATGTGATTCCTTGACAACTTCCGGCTCGGGTGAACATCTCTTGATTTTACTGCAAACCTGGCAGCACGTGTATCCTCCTTTCTGTCACACTCACTCTCAACTGCAACAGATACGTCCTCAGAAACCCCACATTGAACAGCTTCAAGCAAAGGACGTTGCGATTTGTTCTGACTCAACCCGTGATCATCCTCGCTGTGAAGTTTGCAGGGTTTCCTCTGATTGGCTTCAGCTCCACCCAATAAGCGGTCAGCTTCGTCCTCCGGATACTTGTCATTGATACATCTTGGAAAGGAAATCGCAGCATTTCGAAATGAGCCATTTGCTGAAGCACACATCTCTTCGGAGTTTCCCAGAAGTGGTTCACTGCTGGTTGGCACGAAACATCCTGAACAAACTTCACCAGTTTCTCTGGTCGTCGATTTTGTGTTGTCCATTTCTTCCTTCTCCACACACGACTCGTACGCGGAATTTTCACGTTCAAACAGTTCACATCCTGGTCTTCGTCGGTCACAGTTCGTGGATTCATAGGCAGCACATAAACACTCACTGTCCTTCTCGGGCGGCACATGGGTCCCAACTGAATGTGATTCACTGGTGCTGTCAGTGTCACGTGAGTTTATCGAATCGCACACAGAAGATCTCTTTGACTTGATTCTGTTGGCATCATCGGGTGTTGAGCACACAGTGGGCCCAGCGTTTTCACGCGTGTCTTCCCGGGGAGAACCATCTCCGTTTGAACCAGCGCTGTCACCGCAGGTGCTGCGTTTGAGACAGCTTTGCAGTGAAGCTGCTTCGCAACCATTGACACCAGCAATCGTAATGTCTTCATTTACAGTGTGACTCTGACTGTTTGTACTTGAAGCTGCTGCCTCAGGTCCAGACGAACAGCCTTTGTCAGACGCATTGTTCTTGTGGTTTCCAGAAACTGAGCAGGAGGAAATTCCCTCGCGGGAGATATTCGTCCCATCACCGTGTTCAGCACGTGTCTGTGAAAGAAGGCACGAGCGGGAGGTTCCTTTCAAATTGCCATTGCGGCGACAGCCCATTATTTCGCTGCGTTTCTCGACTGGCCCTTTTGATTGTGACTCGTCTTCTGATGTCCATCCAGTCACCGTGTTTTGCGCCTTCTCCTCTCCAGCCCCACCGCTCTCCACCTCGGAACAGGGAGAGCCGTGCGCTCCGTCTGACCCAGGATGACAGTTGTGAGCGGACCCTCGTCCGGGCCCTGCGTTCTGCTCAGCCGATTCATAGCCAGTTTCTTCAGCCTCGCCACGCAACATAGTGACAGCACAAAGGGACCCAGCGAATGGGTGGAAAGATTCCTGCAGGAGCTGGTGAGAACTGGCAGGAAGTCCTTTTCAATACTGGTTTTGCAGCTCCCAAATTGTCCTCATCACCGAGCAGTGCGAGCGAGACAAGACATGTTCTTCAGATACGTCGAAAGCTGCTCGCAACATGCAAATCTTTGCTACCGTGAAGCACCGAGAAGAAACGAAAAGTGCGGGCTTGGGCTGACAGTGCAACAAAGCTGTTTGTTCACCTCGTGGCCTTGCAACATCTTTATCACCGTGTTCGCTGCACCTCCGGGACCATTCCATTCACACTTCACTGCCATCCCCACTGTTCCGCCCGTGTTCGAGGGCCTCACTCCAGTGATCTTGTCTCCAAGGTTCCGCATCACAATCCACACTTCGGTGGTCGGATTATCAGACACGTAGAAGTGTTTGGAAAAGCTGTTTGTGGTCATGAATGCGCATTTTACGAGCTGTCCGCGAGTTGTTCGTCTCGACGACACGACTTGGAAACACTTCACGAAATGTCACACCCACGTAGATTCTATCTGAAAAAGAAAGCAACTTTTCTCTGGCACAAGTCTTCTGCAACTGAAACATCTGATTTGAAACAGCAATTAAAAATGGAAAGTCGGAACAGTAAATTCTGCAACTGATTGTCGACCGATCACCTCACACTCAGAATTGCTGACGTTCCAAAATCAGAAACATCACACACACCACAGTTTCACGTGCGCTATTCTCAGCCATTCGACAACTCACTTCCGAGCGTCCATTTCCAATATTGAGTTCATTCATTTCAGAAAACAAGCAGGATTCCCTTGCACTTGGTTGTTTACTGTGTTCGAAGTTTTTGGAAGTCGCGCACATTTACACAGTGGCCAGCAAGGAAAGAAAATCGCAACATCACCCTGCGTCCCACCTGACACTGAAGCCGTCACAAAGCAATTACAAACCATTGCTGCCATAGATCTGATGCTTGTCCCAAGGGAGAGATTCAAGGACGGTCACACTCTGCCACCGAGCTCCGCTCTTGTGAAGAACATCTCACGCAAAATGTGGCGTTCTGTGCGTCGATCAGGGCACCTGCAGACATGTCACGTGATGCGAAACTGTCGCGTCTGCTCCAGCTGCTTGCGAATTGAAAAATGCAACGTCGCCATTTGACTGCCAATTTAAAACACAACATTCCGCAATTCCCGCCCATTCCCAGTGGAAAAGCGTCCGGTGGCAGAACCGTTCAGGGCTGGCTTTTCACACAGTCTCCGCGTAATTTTGACAACTTGAGATTGCTCGGCACAGAAGTGGCAGTTCTGACGTGTGAGAAGGTGATGTTCGGCTGATGGATCGGGAGCGCGAGACTCGGGCGCCATCGCTCACCTCGCCTGGTGGGCGCGCAGGGCTCACCCAACACTTAATTGGATTTTTACCACTGCAGATGCAATTTTGGATTGCAGTTGATGCATTGTAGGTGGATACAAAGGGGAGGTCCTTCAAGATGAGTGCAGTTGGAAATACGAGACGAAACAAGTTTGGAGGACTACTTTCTTTGCTCCTCGGCCAGGGATGGATTTCAGCAAATGTGCTCGGCTTTGAGGCGAACCACGGCTGAGGAAGTGCCAAAATGAAACAGCGCGAAAGTTAGCTGTTTGCAAATTTCACTGAAGGTGCGGAACAGCGTGCACCTCCCACTGACTTTGTCATTGGCGCGCTCTCAATCCAGGTGTCTTTTCACATTTCGAAGGTTCTGCAACACACGCGAAATTACTTTTCAGTTTTTGCTTCTTCCAGATGGAAGGTTGTGCTGCACATGCAGGTCCATGTATAATAGCTGAGGAAAAGTAAGCTGAACACGTGTGGAAAAGGAAGCCGCAGCTTCCCCACAAACTGACGAGTTTTCCCATTTCGTCTGAAGAGTGGCAAAACACTTTGCGGATTATGGACTGTATTGACAAAACTTTAATTCGGTTCGATTTTCTCACTTTCGGCTCATCTCGTATCGTGTTTGAGTGCAATCTCGGGGAGAGCAAATTGCACTCGTTAAAACCGGCCCGCCGCACTCTGAAACTTGGGCTTTCTCCTGGGCAATTATGCACCGAATTATGGAAGGTGCTTTAATTTGATTGAAAGCTGAGTCATTGCACCTAACCAGATCCAATTACACCAGAGTCCGACCGTGTAGTGTGGAAAACATTCCCAATGCACTTGATGTCCCTGCATTCCTCTTTTTATTTCCACGACGAAGTCGACGCTCTTACCAACAGCAGCAGCATTTTGACTTGGCTCTCCAAAGCTGGTCTTTTTTTCGGAATCCAGGGACTTGGCGCTGGAAGCGGAAATCTGTCACCGCGTGGAGTTGGGCTCACGCTCCCACAGACACACGCATCATCTCACAGAGCTTGATGAAAGGGGACCATGAGCCTCTGGTCCCCTTTACTGGTGCAAAATTTCACTTTCCACACCTCTGAGTTTTCTAAGTTGCCTTCCAAAGGTCTTGGACCCAGCCAGGACACGTTTTGTACCTTGCCTGGTTCAGCTTCTCATGATGTTGCAACTTCCTCTTTTCTCGTGAATCTTGTGCGTCAAAAGCTGCGCGTCACTGCAGCCGAACACTCACAAATACGAGTAATGGCGCCATTTTAATCGATGACAAATCAATACACAAAAGGAAAATTAATCAGTTATTCCTGCACCAATGGCGAGTTCAATACCTCGTATTGAACGGGAGCTTAGTAACATGTCAGTTGTTGCAAAACTTATTTACTCTTCCAAATTGCAATCTGACATGATTCATTCCATTTTCAAGTGTGTACGCGATGCAAGACAGACATGCAAGGCTTTCTTTGTTAGTTACACACTTGGCTTGTGAGTCCACCGAAGCTTCGGGCGGTGATCTGCAGTAGATTTGAGGTCAAATGAACCGAGCAGAACAAGGCGAGGTGGGTGGTTCGTCCACGAATTTCCCGTTTCTCAGTTCTTGCCAACTCGACTGCTGTACGATCCACCACACCAAGTGGCTGGTGAGCACAAATTCATCACACCAACTGGTGGGGCCAGATTCACCACACCAACTGGTGGGGCCAGATTCACCACACCAACTGGTGGGGCCAGATTCACCACACCAACTGGTGGGGCCAGACCCACCACACCAACTGCTGGGGCCAGATTCACCACACCAACTGGCAGTCAAGTTTCCGAACACTAAGAACGGCAAATTGTGCACGAACCACGTACCAGGTTGTATTGAAACAAAAGCAATTTCATGCCCATGTATAAGATGCACCCCACTTTTGGTGTTCAATTTTGAGGCAAAATGGCGAGTCAAAAACACGGGAGGATACGGTACGCAGCCTTGTCAACGCTCACCTGCACAGCGCCTGCACGCAGACCGCCGCTCTCTTGTGCCGGGCGTGTCGGCGTGCCTGGAAGCCTCGCCAGTGCGTCTGTATGATGAGCGCCGCCGCCTTCCTCAGGAGACATGCCTGCCGCAACCTGCGCACCAGGCAGTGAGTTCTTACATTCCTCTGGATCGTGAGAATAGCGCGTCGCTTTCGAAGGTACTCAGCGCGTTGGGCTCTCATCCTGACAACAGCCTGAAGACGCGTGAATCCGACTTTCACGGTTGTGAACCTGTTTGTCTCTGTGTGGCGCCTGAAAGTCGATTGAATCAGAACGCAGGCTCGTTTCTGAAGGAGGAATTCACTTCTGATGGCGCGAGCCTGCAGCGTGGTTTTCCAGTGTCTCTGAATGACAAGTATTGCTTCCTTTTTCTGCTTCACTCGTCTCTGAGTCTGCTGCATCCTAATCCAGCTCTGCACTCTTATAACACTGACTTTCAATCTCTGAAATCTCTTCTGCGCCAGGTATGTCCTCATGAAGCTTTGCAGCAGAATTGTGGCTTGTCTCAATTTGTTGTAGTCGCTGTGGACGGCCTGGGTCTGGCGGCGGTTCCTCCAGTGAGACTGCAGACACACAGCCGCCTGTTTGACGTGCAGCAAGCGCCTTCTCTGCTGGTACATTCTCACGTTTTTCTGAATCAAGGTGGCGGCTTTGTTCATTGTCTTCAGCTCACGGCGGCAGAGCACGGCTCGACACCAAGACTGGAGGACCACAGCACATCTCCTCATCTCAGTGTATCGCGCTCGCTGTCCCCTCATCGCTCGCTGTGTTCGGAACCAACGTTGAATCTCCAGCGCTGCAACCCTTCTCTGCACGAACCTCCTCCTGCACCGCAGCATCCTGAACCGAGCCTGGATCACAGTGGCGCTTCTATTCAGTCGCTGGAGCTGCGTCCTGCACCGAAACCCTCTGAACGCCGCCTGAATGGTGACAGCGGCCAGTCGCTTGCTCGCAAACTCGCTGCGATCGCTCTGCATCAGCCTACAGCTCCTGAACCACGTTTGGATGGTGCGAGCCGCCAACACCTTCTGGCGGAACTCTTTCTGAGCGACGTACTTCCGGTACGCAGCCTGCAGCGTGACGCATGCGCGCCGAGCCTCGAGGTATCGCTTCCGGCTGACGAAGCGTCGGAAGTGAGTCTGCACGATCAGCGCCGCAGCGCTTCGCACGAGCAATCTCTGCCTCAGCTCGCATCCCAATCGGTACGCCCTGTCAGGAACAAAATCGAAACCTGAGTTCTTGTGTCCCTTTCAGAGAAATTTACATTGCGAATTATCGAGTCAATGAGAAGTTTGCTCCATACAGAGCTTGAACTTTACCTGTAGTGTGTCTGGATGCAGCGCGCGGCGCGGTGTTGCGTCTTGAGACGTTGCAGCTGCCTCACCGCTCGCCAGCGCCGCACCAGGGCCTGCAGCCGCACCACCCGCTCCGTCGTCTCCCTCAGCTGCCTCTGCTCCCTGTAGCGCCTGCAAATCAACATGTTCACTTGTGAAAATTATCCTTTCTACCGGCAGAGTCCAATTCCCTTGTGGTACACGGCATCATTAGTTCAACTTTGGCTCGTACCCAACAGCAACTGGTGGTCACAAATTTGTAAAGTTGAAACCACTTATTCTGGTGAGGACTGCGGTAAAAGTGCGTTGGAGACGAGAAACGCACACACCTGTAGAATGTTTGGATGACGACGGCAGCCTCGGTGCGTCTCTGTTTCTGCAGGCGGCACGTGCGCCGGTCTCGCTGTCCAGCCACGAACGCTCGGATGAACTTCTGCAACGTGACAGCGGCCGCCCGCGTCTCGTGATAGCGACGACGCGCGTGCCTCATCCGCACAAGAGCCTGAAGTCTAGTGAAGCCGAGCATCATCGTGTTGAAGTCGCGCCTCGCCGCATACATGCGGAAGCGAGACTGGATGGCGACTGCCGCTGCCCTCTGGTGTAGGAACTCTGCTCTGGCGTGACGTCCAAGCAGCGAGCTGCGCCATCTCCGCTGCAGCGTCACGGCAGCCTCCTTCTGCCGCCGGAAGAGCCTCCTGGCCTGCAGCATCCGAACCGTGCTCTGCAGCACCACAGCCGACCTCCTCAACCTGAGGAATCTGCGGCGCTGAATCGCAGACCGCACCACAGCCTGAAGGCGCACCGTCACGCGGCGACGTAGCGCCAATTCTCTCTGCACGGCCTTCGCTCGCGTCCAGCTGCGGTTCCAACGCTGAATGGTGATGGCGGCTGCGCGCTGGGTGACGAAGGAAATTCTTTCTCGATAACACCGGTACCACTTCTGGATCTGAACTGCAGCAACGCGTTGCTTCTTCAGTATCTTGCTGCAGCGCTTCCCTCTGTATGTGGCCTGAATCACAATCGCCGCCGCCCGCATCTGAACGTAACGTTCCTGCTCCAGTCTCGTCTGCAGCGTAGCTCGCCACCTCGTCTGAATCGCAAGTGCGGCTGCCTTCACACGAACGTATCTTCTTCTTGCTTGTTGCATTCTGACGGTGGCCTGTATTTTCACAGCAGCCTGTCTGACCTTCAGAAACGCTCTCTCGGCTAGCCAACAGCGGAACTTGGTTTGAATGACGATGCACGCTCCTCTCTGGATGTGGTAGACTTCCCACTGTATCTTCCCGCTCTGCCAGGCCCTCACACGCCTCTGCAGGGTGATGACAGCGTCTTTGAGACGTTTGTATGAATCCTGCATCCTGTGACGCCTCCAGAATGTCTGAATGATGATAGCAGCTGCCGCTTCGAGTTCTCGACTTCGCTGCTCTTGCCTCTTTTCGATCCAGAGACGCACGTATCGTTGAATGGTGATGCAAGCCTGTCGCTGAGTGCTGTACACCTTCTGTTGCTCTTTTCCCAAACACCAAGCTCTGGTGTACCTCTGCAGAACTCGCAGAGCCTGGTACCGTTCTTCACAGCGTTTTCTTGCCTGACGCATTCGAACCAAACTCTGGATCAAGACAACGGCGTTTCTTTTCCTGCTGAAGCTGGAGCGCTCTTTGCTTGCCCTCCACGAAGACTGAATCTTGACAGCTGCTTCTCGCTGTTCTTTCAGCAAAAGTTGTTCCCTTCTCTTCAGAAGCCAGTCACGCACGTACAGCTGCAGCGTGATGGCGGCGTCACGTTGTTGTGTGAAGACCCTCCTCTCCCTGGCCATTCTCCACCACGCCTGGATCGTCACGGCGGAATCTCTGCTCCTCAGGAAGCTCCTCCTACTGGAAGTCCTGCGGTACCAGCACTGGATCCAACACGCCGCTCGGCGCATGCGCTGAAAATCCGTTTCGAACTGTCTGCGCAGCAGGTGGAACCGGAAGTGGTTCTGAATCAGCGTCGCCGCCGCTTTCTTGCGCAGAAACTCAGTGCGCACCTGATGCGCGCGCACGTTCTTCTGCAGAACCACGACGGCCTTGACGGACGCGGTGTACTGTTGCCTGGCGATGTGTCTTCTCAGAGCAGCCTGAAGCACAATCACTGCGCGTATTCTCTGTACATACTTCCTGTCCGTGTGCCCCCTGTAGAGCGCCTGGATGCAGACGGCTGCTCTGCGCCGACGCTCAAGCCAATCCCTCGCGGCTTCGTGCGCTCGTTTAGCCTGCGGTGCCGGTTCTGGGAGCTCACACGCGCCGCTTCTTTTCCGCTGCTGGGTTTTCCTGAGCTTCCGACTGTCCCCACCGTCCCCAACATCTGGCACTGGCTTTGATTGGGGTTTGGTGGCTGGTCTGTTGACATTCGTGTGCAAAGTCTTGTTTCCAAAGGACCTCCGTCTCGCCTTCATGCTGAGCCCGGCGTTCCCGACGCTGTTCCCGGATCTTCTGGGCTTCGTCACTGGTTCGGCCGTCACCTTGCTGTGACGCACAGGGAAATTCATGCTGGCGTCGTTGCTTTGTTTCATCCTCGCAGCCACCTTGGATCTGCCCTTGTCACTCAACTGTTTTTCAGGTGTTGGGCTGAACGGCTGGATTGAGTTTTCCATCGCGCGCGCTGCGACCGGTGGTTGTGGGGAGAACAGCTGTTTGGAGGAACACCTCATCCTGCTGCAGCCTCCATCGCCACCAGAGGGCGTGATCCTCGAGCGGGGCCGGGTCGTCGTCTTCGAGTCGATGGAACGCTTCTGACCGCCGCTGCTCCTTCTCTTGTGTTTTCCTCCGGAAGAGCGTCGCCTTCCACTTCCTGAGCCCGCTCTCGAGTCAGCCGTCTTCAATCCAGAGAACGAAGACTGGCGTACGGTGGAGCCTGGGCCTCGCTCACGCTTTGATGCAGCTTCCGGGACAGCACCGTGGACCTTGCCATGTAAAGCGCGCTTGGTGACTGTGAGGGAACTCAGTCGTTTGCCTCCATCCAAAGCCTCAGTCATGAACTGGTCCTCGATGTTGGACTGATCTACAGTTCGTTCAAAGCGTTTCTCTGCGGGATCAGTCGCCACGAATTCCCCGATGGAGGGTCTCGTCTTGGTGACCGTCTCAGTGTTGATCAGTGGAGAATCTTTCCTTCTCGGTGCTGTGGGACACACCTCAGGAAGCGCTGGTTTCAACTTGGTCACCGTCAGTGAGCTCACACGACTCGAATCGTCTGAAGCTTGCGACGCTGAAAACAAGGTTTTCCTCGGGGACAGCGGGGTGGCAGGGTCGGGTCTGGTGACCGGGGAGTAGGGCAGCTCTTCCAGGTGGTCTCCGAGCCAGCTGGGCCCACGACGCTTCAGGTCGGGTTTCCTGCTGCTCCGGCCGGGCAGCGGAGTCGAGGACGACAGCGGGGACGTGCCGCGCACTCTCGTCAGCGGAGTGCGCGCGTCCACGTCGTCCACGCATCCGGCGTGCCCCGCCCTGCGGAGCCGCGAGTGACACGCGATGAGCGCCGGGCTCGGGCGTGCCATCGTCACCGTGTCGCGCCGACTCTCGTTCAGGTCCTCGTCGGCGTCTTTCTGCGGACTCTGGGGGCTGAACGTGGTCTGGACTGGACTGAAGGAACTCCTACCGCCCTCTCGGACGTGCAGCGGAGCGAGAAGCTTCGTTGGGCTTTGCGTTCCTGTGGTTTCCGTCGCGTTGGCATGTACCACCGGCTTAGAGTGCTCTTTTTCGGCGTCCTTCGTATGCACTTCGAGTGTCGTCGGCACCTCTTCGTCCAGCGGAGGGAAGAACCTTCCGGGCGTGAGACACACATCCACGTCCGGGACGAACCTCTGCGGGCTCCTGTCCATGTGCACATAGGTCCGCGTCGTCACTTGCTCGTGGTGCAACGAGCGCGTTTTCACTCTTTCCGGGGTAACTTCATAACTGTCGGACAGAACCTTAGTTTCGGTGATCTGAACCTCTTCCCTCACGATCTCCTCGGTGACTTGTTGGATCACTTCGTAGGACTCGACAATGACGCCTTCGCTGAACCCGACTTGCTCTCTCTGTTTGGCTTTTGATTTCTCTGCCTTCTTTGTTGACGGGATCATCAGTGAATCTTCGAACTCGTCCGTCGTGGGGCTGTTGAGCGTCTCGCTTGCGTCTTGATACTCAGACATGACCGACTCCTTGCTGCGACGTTTGTTTTCCTCACACCGCTTCCCCAGTTCAGAGGCCAAATCGTTCAAAGCCAACGCGTCAGGAGGCAGACAATCTTCGTAAACGGACGCGATCGACTCGTAGCTCGGCCTCCTCGACTGGGTTTCCTTGCAATCTTCGTACACGGAGAAGATGGACTCTTTGCTGAGCCTGCGGTTTTCCTCGGATCCGTTTCTGGAGTGCGGCGATCTGGGACTTTGGTTCAGCTTCCTGTAGGTCAGTGAACGTCTCAGCGATGACTTGTTCAACACGTCTTCTTCATTGTTGGAACCCTGTCCTCGTGAAGCTGGTTTGCTGTACTTGGGATGTGGCGGTGTGTTTTCTTTGTCTCCAACATCCTGTCTCCTGGAAGTCTTCAGCCCTCTTTTCCCCAGAACGGACCGACCATCAACAGGTGCCCTCACAGCGGCACGACCTTTGGAAGAACTGCCCGCTGTTTGCAACTTGGAGCGTGTGGAAGCGGACGGCTGGAGAATGACCAGCGGTTCGCATTGCGGTGGCTTCCACGTCTTTCGCTACAAAACAAACACAATCCTTTGGAGCTGAACACGTTTGCACCTCCCAGCTCAAATTGCTTCTGTTGAACTGTTTGGCTGCACAAAGTGGTCGGTTGTCCTTGAAAGTTTGTCACACCAGCACAAAGTGCAAGCGGTCTGTCCAGCAATCCATTGATTCATTTTGTTCAAATCAACGAAACAGTTGGTGGGTCTGGAAATTAAGTTTGTGAAAACTGAGAAAACAGGAAATTCGCCGACGAACGTCGTGCCTACCTTCCTGCGCCTTTGCGGCAGTTTCGCTCTGCCGATGAGAAAAGCCTGGAAACGAATCGCGCCGTCCACGTTGAAGAGAATCATCTGCCTCTGGCCCTCCTCCCTGTCCGGTGTCCACGTCATCTCCAGCATCCGACTTCCTTCTGCGGAGGCGACGGCAAAATGCACTTCAACAATAGATCTAATTGATCAAAGATGTTTTGAAAATGATCTCAGTTACACCTGCTCTGCGTTTATTTTTTTATCAAGCCCTTCCCGGAGTTGAGCAAAAAAACTTACTGGGAGACCAGCATGCCAAATGCATGGAACACTCGCTGGAGTATTCCTTTACAATGCCACTACACGAGCAGGCCTTTGACCCAAGACACAAATGCCAATCAGGCGGGAGTAAAAATTTGATGTCCAAAATATTTTGGATGCCCGGTTGCCCAGGAAATTTGTGTGCCAGGGGGGCGGGGGCGGGTGTCACTTAACATTTGGAAGTTTGGATGTCCAAAATTACAAACACAGTTGTCATGCAAACAAGCTGTCATGTCGACAAGTTGGAGGGGGGACTGAAAAGTGCCACAGCAATACAACGCGGCGTAAAAGAAGTGAAGCAGTGCTCAACGCAACTGTAGTGCGACGTCCCTCCGATGCGTCCTTAAAGAACCAAATATCAAAGCCCTATCTCCATCAGAAGCTCAGAAAAAGCCCATTGCTTGGGTAGTTGCTACGGAGCCAAATTTTGAAAAAACCAGAAGCACCTACAGACTTTTCATGTGAACCCAAGATCTTTGCTCTTCTTCATGAGAAGTCATGGGGTGCACGCAAACTACATGGGGGAACAAGTGGAGGGGATAAGTGGGAGAGGGGAGACATGGGGACACTAGCCCTCCATGCCTAAACCGCACCACCACAAGGTACTCTGCCCAAAAGGGACTTCGCACAACAGATTGTATTGGCTGGACAATAATCTTTACCTGGCTCAACATCAAATTGTGTCACGTCTATGGTGAAGTTTTTGCCGACAGGAAATTTTTCTACAACCACATGCACGCTGTAGTCGTTGGGATTCACCGCGCGCAGTCGCCTCCGTCGTGTCTTGCCAACAGTCACTTCGCCGAAGTCAACCTGAAAGGGCATTCTGTTGATCACAAACTGAACTCCAGAGACATCATCAAACGGTGACAAATGGGACTGAAGATCGAGTAGTAGCGTTTGCTCGAAAGTTGTGGAGCTGAGGTGAAGCTTGCGAAGGTTTTGTGCTGGGGCCGTGTTTAACCTGCAAATTGGGGTGCCTTGACTAGGATAATTTTGAGTGGCGTACTTCTGTCCAAGTTCTGATGCTGAGCGTCAAAG
>JAAUXT010138910.1_pt1 | contig 24249 bp, 17 predicted proteins | sample 7278171 | NCBI WGS metagenome assembly JAAUXT01 (sample SAMN14350112, study PRJNA611818) | marine sediment metagenome | isolation source: surface marine sediment (1.8m) | place: French Polynesia: Moorea | collected 2018-08
CCCCCCCCCCTAAAAAAAAAGAGAAGAAAACCTGACCACCAACTCGCACCGTATTCACCCGTGTGCAAGACGCACCGTTCCCCCCCCCCAAAAAAAAAAAATCAGGCGTGCAAAAAAGGGTGCGTCATTGACAACGTAGGTAGCACTTCACCAGCATTGTTCCAATGGGGCCTTGTTGGAACCAGAAACAAATACAGAGGCTAAAGGACAGGTACGTACCTCTCGTACCCGGGTGCGACTTTTACAACTGGTGAATGGGGAATCTTGTTTCTCACGCAGATAAATGTTTCCCCCCGTTCATGCAGGCGTTTCTACAAGCACCAGGACTCGCTGATCGCTCAGTTCGAGGACATCAACCTGGGCGTGGACGACGCTATGGAGAACACAGAGCAGCAGAGCCAGATCAACAAAACCGCGCGCCGCCTCTCCAAAGTCTCATTCTTCGCAAATCTGGTACGAGTCTCAGGGAAAAACTTTGAAAAACTTGAGCGTATTTCAAATTGCCAACCAAATGGAAGATGAAGAAAACTTACTTCCAGTGACTTCAGCTTGTACTCGTATACTGCCCATGATGTTCAGATTTCAGGTTCGTTGCACATGTCCGCACTGGAAGGACCCAAAACATCCAAATGACGGCCACGAAAAGAACCCTCTGGTGGTTGGTTTTCAGATGCTGCTGATTCTCAAGACGCTGGCGGCGATTCTGTCTGGCTCGTTGTCCATCATCTCGGCTGTGATCGACAGCGGCGTGGACCTGGTCAGCGGCGCGCTCATGTGGTGGAGCAACCGCGCCATGAAGTACAGAGACCCGTACACATACCCTCAAGGTTCGTACCATGCATGACCCCGACACTGTGCACCCCCCGTGCAACCTTGGTGCATGTGCTTGCCAAGACCCCAAATTATACTTTCAATGCACGCTAAGCAAACACACACACACACACACACACACACACACACACACACACACACACACACACACACCAGGTATGTTCACCTCCAGGTGCGCTCGATGTGTGGCCATTTTTCACGGTGATCCTCAAGGCAGGAGAGGAGACAAACCACCCGAACATGAACCCGAAGCTATGACACAGGGGTAGCACTCGACTGTTTGCAGGGAAGACGAAGCTAGAGCCGCTGTCCATCGTCATCCTGTCTGTCGTCATGTCGCTTGCATCCGTCGAGATGATCAAAGAGTCGATCGAGAAGACGGTCGCGTACGCGCACGACCCGCACGGCGGCCCCGTCGTCAAAACACCCACCATCGTCATCTGCATCGTCACCATCGGTAACGCACGCACAGCAAGCAGGCCTGGTCTCCAACATCACTCGACGGAATCAACCCAACTTCTTTATCCAACACAACCCCACAAATTTCTCCGTTGCAGTGACCAAGTTGCTGCTGTTTCTCGTCTGCAGAAGACTCAAGAGCTCGTCAGTGCAGGCGTTAGCGCAGGATCACAGGAACGACGTTCTGTCCAACTCAGTCGCGCTCATGTGTGGGCTGATTGGTAAAGGCGGAACAGAGATTCAAGAAAGGGTGTCCTCAGACACCGAACCCTTATTTCGCGTCATGTTCTTGTGGTCGTCATCGACCGTCCCTTGGTGCGACCGTGGCGTTCACAAAATGCATTATTGCAGGTTATCACTGCTGGAGGTTCGCCGATCCCATCGGAGCAATTCTCATCAGCATTTACATCATAGTGAGCTGGACACTCACAGGCTACGGTAAGCTCAGCAGCTGCATTGAGACTCGCATGTACTCCGCAGAAGGTGCCAGAGACCTACACGTGAAACCATTCAGCAGTGGTCCAACACAGTTGCCAACAGAAACACACATTTGTGCCAACTTCTCCTGAAAGCCCAAAACCTGGCCAACCCGGAAAACCTCGAGACGCGACAAATGGTGGTTTTTTTTCTGCTCCTTTCGCAGAGCAGATAAAGATGTTGACGGGCCACACGGCGAGTCCGGGCTTCCTCAAGATGATCACGTGGATCGCGCTCAACCACCACCCGAAGGTGCAGAAGATCGACACGGTGCGCGCCTTCCACTTCGGAAACAACTTCCTGGTCGAGGTGGACATCGTGCTGCCGGAGGACATGCGGCTCCGCGAGACGCACGACATCGGCGAGTCGCTGCAGCTCAAGCTCGAGCGGCTGCCCGAGGTCGAGCGCGCCTTCGTGCACCTCGACTACGAGAGCGACCACCACCCCAACTCGGAGCACAAAGTGGTCTGATGCGGAGCTGCAGTCGTTTTGCACGTGGCCAACTGAAGCTCTGCTGCGCTGGTCTCCAGGTCAACGCTGCCAGTTTGAACAGTTTCTGCGTTCGACTGAGATCGACACTGTTTACTCCTTGATGTTCAAGAACTCAACTCGGTGATAAACCCGCGGCGAAGCAAGCAGCGGACATATGTCTGGATGTATTTACATTTATTTCCCGTTTTAAATCATGATCCAAGTCGATCAGAGACAGACCGCACTTTCGCATATTGTCACTTTTGTTAACAATAAAACACTGCCAATTTTCTACTTTCTAAGTTTCCTTGGAAAAAAATGCCCCCAAAGCCCTGCGCAGCCGTCTGTTTCCTCAACTTGGTGGAGAACAATCCCGTTCAAGGGTTGCGGGTAAAACCAGGCTTCGGTGCCGGTCGCGGAGTACCAACTGAAACAAATGGTACACAAACTCAAGATGCGGACTTCAAACAATTGTTGAACATCGTCATGCACTCGGAATGATCACGTGAGAGACAAAACAACGATATACTGTTTCTCAACTTGGATACACAAGAGCTCCCTTCCTTGTTTGCTGCTCAAGGAACAATGTTTTTGTCCCAACAGAACCACTGTCACGTCCAACACGTTTTCCAGTTCTCTCCCACTACACGCAAACGAAAACAGATTTTCGCGCTTCTTTCCAACACTGAAGACACCAGCACAGCCGAACGAGCCAGCTTCCTCTCGCACATCTCACTCACACAACACTTGTTCTGACGCATCTGGTCTGGCACTGCATATTGTCATCACAGGACATCACAAGATGCGCTTTTCCCTGTTCACAGTTTTTCAACAGAGTATCAGTGTGTGCGTGTGTATGTACATGTCGGTGATACCAGTCGACTTGAACACTTGGGAATACTTGTTTAGCTGAACAATGGGATCATAGACCTGTACAACGAATCATGTATGTACACAGTACATGAGTGGTTGGCTTACGATTGCGACTAGCAAGAACGAACAGAAACTGGTAGTCTACAATTTGGAAGGTGTTCCCAAGTTGGACCAGCATCTAGAAGCTGACGGCGCTCGCGCCGGTTGTTTCAAATCGGGCGCGTCACCAGCCACGACCATCAGGGACATCTGCAGACGCACCGCGCAACCTGCACTGAACTCACAAACCATAGGTGCATGAAAAATATGTCCATTGACATTATCTGCTTCACGCAAGAGGATTTTTTCCCCCCAGATGTTCACTTCAGCTGTTCTCACTCAAACCGTTTTTTCTGGACCACAGGTTCGGCCCAATGCAGGTTCCACTGAGCTGTCAATAAATACCCTGATATGAGCCGCACACGAACGAACCTGATATGCAACGTCAATTTGTGGAGTTTGTGTATGAAATGCTTGAAGAACCTAGAGAACAAGAACACTGAGCAGTGTAGACACGCGCCGAACTGGCAACTTGTCCCTTGTGAACTGGACCGGCAAGAGATGCAAACTCTGGCAATCCAAGCAGCAAGCGACAGAAGTTGTTCTGGGCATCGAGAGTCCAATCACGTTCCTCCTTTCTGATCCAATTCTTTTTTGTCAGACACTAAAATTTTCATTCCAAATTGGGGAGGGAGGGGAGCACAATGTTTCTTGATACGATTTGGCCAAAAAAAAAGAATATTTCTACCGGTACTTTGTTGGGAACGGACGGCATCCGCCATTTCTTTGTGGCTGTTTAGCTCAAAATTGTTAAAACTTTCATTCTCAGGACATGGGGCTTCTTGCCTCCACCTAATTTGTGTACACAGTGGCGTATAGCCTTCAGCAAAGTTTGTACTCCTCCAACTTTAAATCTGGTTGGAGGGTGTCCGTTCACCTCTTCAGGAAAACGTGATTTTCCAAGTTTACACACACCGGCCCAGATTTGCGGTTGGCACGAGAAAACTCTTGAACCAAAGCTCTCACAAGTTGCTTCCAACTCAGATCGCCGTCACGATTCTTGTCGCAGCGACACGAGTTCTGTCCCCCGGAACCAGAGCGGGTCCGCTTCTGAAGCGGACAGCGCTCGAAACGCCGGACCCAATCACAGCCTTCAACACTCGCAGCCAACACACACATCTGCACACATGCACACGACGACGGATTCATCTTGACGCATGATACCAATATCCATCACTTTGGAGAAGAAACGTCCAGGTGTCGTAGACAGACCCAGTTGCGCGTTTTCAGTCCAAAAACAATCACATTTCCGAGGAAGAGAAACACCCACTTCAGCGGTGGCAGGATGTTTGGGACGAACAATCAGCTGATTCTTGATTCAGTGTGGGAGGAACAGTGGTGATCCGTGGTGTCCTCAAACTGCCTCAGCTCCGGCTCAGTTCGAAGGAGCAAAACCCATCACATCACAGTGAGTTTGTAAGGAAGGGTGAATGAAGCTGTTTTGCAGGTCCTGGGTCCGCACACAAACAGACGCACAAACGCCCTGTGCTAATGCCACAAACGGTGCAGGTGCAAGTTCCGACTGAGCAGGGAGCGCACGTCCGACACGAACCGCATCGCGTCCAACATGGGCAACAAGTTCAACAGCGCCGTGTCCATCGGATCCGAGAACCACGACCTGATTGGAATAGCGTTATCTGCAACAACAACAAAACATCGCGGTTGTGAGAGGAATCGAACCGTCTCGGCAAACAAACGCGTTTTGTGTCCATAACACGCCGCATCCCACTGAGTCACCAGTTGGAGATGGGCATTTCAGTGTTATGTACCCGCAATACATCAGCTCGCGTGTTCGCCGGAGTTTCTGCAGAGGAGCACGTGATAGGAAGGTTGTCGTACCTGGATAGGACCGGTAGGCTCCTGGTGAATTGTCGAGGATGAATATGGATGACAAGTCGTCACTGATGGCGGAGAGATCTTTCGTGTAGCTACCGAAGTCCAGGTTACAATGCTGCAAACAAACCACGATACACTCGAGATGTGACCGTCCGACAAACGGTTGCAGCAATAAACGTTTGGGAACAACTGCAAGTTTTACTGAAAGAAATGTTAAGAATTACTCACCTGCCTGTAGTACCTTCGTTTCAATATTCCCCTGTTGTTGTCAAGTTTGTCAGCGACAGCAGCACCGTAGATTTCCATGCTCGCGGTGAACACAACCAAGTCGTACCACTGACTCACCTGAAGACAAGGACACAACGTCACCGTCAGTGAGAAACCGTGTAGGCCTTGGAGTGCGACTCAAATCAAAGGCCATCACCAACACGAATCATAATTTTCAGTGGTTTTTTCTCTGTTTTATGTTATTATTTTTCGTCTGCCCGCAGCTTTCATATCGCACAACACCATGTTGCTTGACGCGCGATGATTATTTGCACAGCTGGAGATGCGTTTCATATCAGAGAACAAAACTTACAACTTCCAGGAAGAAGTCGACGTGTGGCCGCTTGTGAACGAAGAATCTCACAGGATGTCTGTCGATTACAACCTGCGGAACAAAACAAAGGTCACTACAAGTTGTTCACTCCACGCCTTGATCACCACCACAATGAAACAATTGTTTCCAGAACCTCAGGACACAGCGAAGTTCATCCAAACGAAACATGATGCCTCTGGCAAAGAGAGACCATACTCACTTTGAGCACAAAATCTGGAGGCGTGCCTGGCTTGACTGTTTGACGCAATACACCGTCGTGATGCGAGTGAATGAGCGTTTCGTCCAGATCTAATACCAGCGTCTTTCTTTTCACCATGCCTGAAGAGAAAGAAAGCAGTGCGGTCTCGTCAGCAGCAAGGAATCCGTTGCCTTGTGGTCTGGATTGCAGAAGAGATACATATTTACCAAATTTCAGCCGTAAATACTTACTAATTCGGTGTTTGGAAAGAGGTGACAATGGTATAATTTCGTATTTCACAGTCTGGTGCTGAATAACCTGCAAATACAAAACAAGGCAATATTTTGCTGGGGATAAAACTCGGCCCTCCTCACTGCAATCAGCGTTGCTGATTTGACGCTTCCAACTCGAATCTGACAACATAAATTCTGCACTCAACGTTCAATCTCCCCGACCAGAAATGGACTGCAAACACAGCTCAGTTCAACACGGAATTTGGCCTTCAGTTCCAACACTGGTACTTTTGACACTTCTGCTTCAGCAAGTTTGTTGCGAGGAGCGTGTTGGAGGGATCGATCTCCTCACCTCGAACCAACACTCTTCAGTGCATCGTCAACCTGCGCCTGAAACTCGGCTCCGAATCGATCAACACACGAGCGCGGTCTGGCGAAGTTACCTTCGAGATCATCCTGCCGCGTGTCAAAACAGCTCGAGTTTGGAACAGGATCGGTACAATTCAGCAGCAAAATGGATTTGATTCGTTGGATTTTGATTGGTTGGTCAACGCACACAAAACGCGCAAACGAAAATTGGACAGAAAACCAAACCTTTTTGATGTCAACAGAATCACCACACAAAAGCACTCCCAAGGTCAGCTTCTGAGAGCGTCAGGCCCAAGCGACGCCGCAAATCCAAATGAGATTTTCAGAGACGCTTGAACGACGCACTCAGTGTGAAGCGATGATGTACGGCTTCCTCGACACGACTTTCTCCCAATGAACAGCTTTACGATACGAAGGAAGCAAAACACAATGCCTTGACGAGGAGCAACACAACACAATCCCCCGATAAACTACACAGATCTGGCAAGTGTACACAAACATTTACTCTTTACGCTGCTCTCAGGTATCGGTTTCCCTGCTTTATCTGTACTCGTTTGAGTCGAAAACAGCTTCACTTGACACCAATCCGAGCTGGTGGCAAATTGAAATGGACGTCCGGCAAGGACACAACAGGGTTCGGGGGCTCGAAAAAGAAAGACGGGCAGACAAACTGGTTGAACACCCAGAAGAGACACACTTCACTTTTTTTCACTCAGTGCCCTGGACGCAGAACGCCGTATCACAACTCCGATACTTGCCAACGTATCGATAAAATCTCAATTGCAAACAGAAGGACTTTACCGCCGCGGCCTTCAAGCTGCAGCGAAACAACGCGTTTTGACGGACGAATTTCACGAACTTCGAGCAACCATACTTGCACGTTCAAAATTTCTTGCAAAAAGACGTCGCTTCATTGATAAAGCACACACACCTCGTACTCCCAAGGATCCGAACGATTTGCAAGGAAACATTTTTGGCACTACTTGTGCAAGAAATGTCAGTGTCTTTTTGTCTGCAGATTTCCAAACAAATTTGGCAAGCCCAACTGTTGCCAATGACACCACGCCGAGACACAGCAACAAGAAATTTACGAAAAAGGACTCGAAAATCCTGGTTTTTTTGCAAAGTTAAGCTCAGCGAAGAAACAGCACGCACCAACACAACCAATTTCTCAGTCTATCTCATCCACAGAAATTCAGAAGCCAAGCTTGCAGCACGAGCTGCTGACAAAGCGTCTGGAGCCAAAGCCACCAAATCTGGTCAACTCTAGAAAGCTCACACCTAAAGCGGACGTCCACGGGTGGCGTTTGGTGGCAATGCGAGTGAACGTTTCATACAGCATTCGTGTACGAGTTGCACGACGTTTTCTTGCTGAGCCCTCCCGTAACCCGCGTGCCCACGTTATTCTGAGCATTTGTCGCTACTCTCCGGCCACTGACTGTCAAATGACACTCGTTTTTGTGTGCTACACACCTGCCAACACCTCGAAAAAACACACGTCATTTCCACGGGCGCAATTGCGGGTTCGTAGTTCCAGGGAAGGTCTGCGCAAGGGGGGCGGGGCGGCAGGACCGATCCAGGAATGGCCAGGGGGGATAGAGCTGGAGGGCGGATTGGAACCCCCAAGGGGGTTGCGACTCACCTGGGACACAAAAATTCAAGCTGACAGTGACCCACCTCGCTGCAGGCAAACGAGTGATCAGAAAGCGCGCGGTGGCAACGCGAGACACTCGATACTTCTTTCACAGCTGAACATTTTTTCAATCTTTTTTCGACAAACTTGGTCCAAGCGCAATCAGCCGCAAGGCAAGCGCACGCCAAGAAAGCACCACTTCTGCTGCAGAGCTTTCAGCTGAAATCGAGGAAGTCTGAACATCAAACACCAGTTGCCCTCAACCCAACTGTATTTCAACAGAGTTTCAACATCACAATCCGTGGCGATGAAACGCAACACGTAGCATGTAGGAATCCCGGATTGAGTGCCATCACACCACAAACACCAGTTGTTTCTACAATAACAAAGATTGCGTTGCACTTGTGTTTGCGAAAATAATGTTCTGAAAGTTCGTCTGAGACGCGAACAACTCAACAGAAGGAAAAGTTTGTTCAGCAAGTTTTCACCAAACTGCACAGGTGCCTGCACCGCGAGTCCCACGAGCTACGTGTCACGTTTTCCTGCTGCGGAACGCAGCGCTGAAACTCCCTGGTGGCCTGGGTATCCACGAATCCAGGGTTGGGTTCAGGTTGGGCTCTGTGGACCCAGAGTTGTTCCGGTTTGAATTGAACACTCTCTTCGTCAGTGCCACGACAAAAAATTATGGACTGGGGTCACTGTGTATAAACTCGAACAGAACAGCTGCAAGATGGAAATGTGACGAGTGGATCTCGATTGGAGCACAAGACAACGTGACAACGTGCATGCATGGTAGACATCTAGATCTAGCGAGTCAGCCTGGCACAACCAACACATTTGTCTCAGGCACATTTGTTTCCTTTGGTGCAGAAAGAACAGCTAAAGGATAAAATGTTTATCAAGCTGCAAACCATTCCAAAAAATCAGGAGTCTTCATCGACAAACCGAACAGATTTGAACAGGAAAATACTCACAGATCGAACCTGTCGACGGATGCAATAACACAAGAAGCTCCATATCTTTGCCGCAAACAAGAAGAAACCACGAAGACCCATAACAAACTGTTTGAACATCGGTGTTTCCTATCATGTACCACGTACTACCGCGTTGGATTAAGTCAAATACGCCGAATTTAAACCCCAAATGTCAATTTCTTTCTCCCTGATCTGACAACGTCCCTCAAAACAGCGGTTCGGCCATTTATTTTTTCCCACAATGCAGTGCTGCATGCGTTGGAGCTTGAGCAACTTTTCTCAGTCTTGCGCAGAATATATTTTGCATGAGAATGTACAAAATTAACCATTTATTAAGTTTTAAGACGCATATAATTTATACTTTTCAAGTGGGGAGCTGCACCAAGAATTTCCCTTGTATTATATTTTTATGCCCCCGCTGACGGGCCGCTAAATCGAGGGTTGAATGTCTCACTACCGTTGGAAAAAGGGTCACCAAGCAACTAAACCGCACGGTGTAGGTGGGGGGACTTTCCAGGCTTCCGATGTGCAATCAGCAATGCGCAAAGGCTCTTGCCACTTGCGGAAGACACCCGCGAGTTCATTCAAACGAAATAGTCTTGACACACTTCGATGTCAGGTGTAAAGTGCAGGAACGACTGTCAACAAGGACAGAACTTTTGTTGGGGACTGTTGTTCCAGTTCAAAATTTATTCCTTTTGTTTCCATACATGTTACCAAATGTACAGAACCTATCAGAAAATGTACACAGCTATTTGGTAAGTATCCGTACCTCATCAGCAGGTTATTGGCATTCTTATTTCAATTAAAATAGAACATTTCTTGTGTACAAGTATCAATCACAAATAACACTTTCAATTTTCCATTGTAACTACGTTCACACAATGGGCACTTTTGTACCTCAACAAACCACAAGAAACGTCGTTCGAAACGTTCCAATTTGCAGAGCAATCACTCAGGAGCAACGCGTGTACGTAACGATCTGCACTGCCACGCAAAACCCTCACCCATTGGTAAGCCATTGCCAAGCTTTCACCAATACAGCGACACAATGAGGCAACATGGACAGATTAAAAAAAAAAAGTTTCCTTACACTTCAAGTCTTTGATTTGTGTGCCTCTTCAATTCGTACAAAGCTATGTCGTGACAAGTGTCACAAACTCTCTTGCGACAAAAATAACATTTTGACACACTAACGGGATCAAGGAAGAGCTCCAAGTATCTGGACACTTTTCCTTTGCATAAAAAGGAGTACCATCCTGACGGAAGTGACTGTACAAACGCGAATTGTTACATCACATCCGTGTAACGTGAAGGTAACACAAGACATGGAAACGCGCAATTTCTAGCAGCGAAGGTGAACGAACGGGCTCACGTCGCCAACCGGCCATGTGTGCCAACTGCCCCCTTGACCCCAAGCAGTTCACACATTTTTCAAATCCTGTGATATGTTAGTCAACAATAACAAACTGGAGGTACAACTAAACCACCAACGAGACAAACGCAGCAACAAATGTGCTGTCACAAGATATCCGCGAAACTTTCAATTCTTACACGAAAACTGCGAATTTACTGTCACGCAAACTTGTCTCACGCGTGAGATCATGCTGAAACCCTATGTACAAGTTTGCGAGTGGAACACTGAGTAGATTTCGACAGACGTCGGTTGAATAAAGCAAAGCCAATGGTGGCAAGCGATCACACTGGTGCGAAGAGGTTCCAGGTGTACAAACGAGAATTTACACTTCAGTTTTCTGTCGAGACATTGTCAAGTGATGCGTGGCGGTCAAGTCACGGTGATGATTCATGAACACACTCTCACACACAACCGAAGAGACAAATCATTAACACGTATGTGGCTAACTAACTCAATGGTTATTGTTGAAGGGGGAAAACCGGGGAGGGGAGAAGGGTGTGTTTACTTCCTGCGTGGTCCCCAGGCAATGGGAGCGGACGATGGTTTAGAAACGGTGGCGCCGAACTCGGGGAAGTCCTCGGTGCTCAGCGTGTCGGGCGCGTTTCCCTTGCCGCCGCCGCCGCCGCTCGACCAGGGCGCCTCGCGCACCACGAAGCCGCGCGGGTCGCCCTTCTCTTTGTGCTCGTCCGACCCGCGCCCGACCGGGTGCGTGTACTGCTTCAGCATCTCTTGGTCGTTTATGTCCTGCATCTGAAATGACACGAGAACATAGCTGTGAACACAGGAACATCGCGCAATCGCTTTCGAGGAGTCGTCACAAGTCTCAGTAGCCGAGACTACTGATTGCTGGTCAGCTACCGGCTGGCTGGTATCACATGTAATTCTAGATGGCGAACAAGGGTGACATTTTCTGAGCACCAGTGATCACCCAACCCCCAAATAAAGGGGTGATCGCTTCTGCCTCAAAACAACCAAAGTACGACAGGCTGCCTCCGAAAGACGCGACTGTGCAAAAATAGATTTGTCCTCCACAAAAAAGCCAAACCAACAACCGACCTATTTTGTAAACCTTTTGATTTTTTGTTTGTTGCAACGTTGGGTTTCTTGCGGCGACTGCCATGAAGACTACAATGCAAAAAGACTCACGAATTCCTCCTCGAGGTTCAGCAGGTGGTCCTTGCAGTCCCAGACATTTTCCTCGAGGCCGGATATCTGCACGAGGTTCGGGTCGGGGTCGTTGGGTCTCGGGAAGCGAACGTCCACCTTGAACTCGTCCATGATCTTGCGGATGCCGCGTCCGCGTCCCCCGATGATGCGCGAGTGGACGCGGTGGTCGATGGACACTTCCTCCGCCACCATCTCCTCCTGCAGCAAACATTCGCGACTCATCTCGCTGTATACCCAATACAACGTAACTGATTCTCCGCTCGGGCTTTGCTTCACGACAGCGCGATTGTCTCTATCTGCATCAGTTTCGTTGCGAAAATTGAGGTCGCACACTTGTCACTGACCGTCTTGTACCAACAAACACGAATCAAATCTCGGTCTGGGCACACGCCGGGTGTACCCGTTCTCCACCTTTTCCCGGAGCGCTCGACTCACCAGTTCGGACACGATGCGGAGGATGTCCTCCCGCGCCGCCTCCGCGTTCTTCTCGAAGCCCGTGATGGTGATGACGTCCTCGCGCTCGGCGCTGCGCTCCGGGAACTGGATCTGCACGTCGTGAGTGTCGCGGATCTTCGAGATGACGGCGCCTCGACGCCCAATGATTTTCGGGTGATACTTGGGGTCCACCTGCATCTCCAACTGGAAGTTCCGTGCAGCCTGGAGGGAGAAAAGAGTAATTGTGACGAGAAACTGGGAACACTAAAAGACAAAACCTCTCATCGGATCTGTCTTTCTTTCAGTGAGGACCCAGAAGGGTTGACGTGAAACAACATTCATTTTGCTGCTATGTGATCGTGTGACCACGGCTTTCCATGTATGTTTACTTACCCTCTCCTCTTTCTCCTCATCCAGTTGTCGGACCTTTTCTTCAAGGCCTTTTTCCGCATTCGCAACGTTGGCCGGAGCTCCCGACACTTTGATGATGTCACTTCCTTCCTCCGATTTCGGAATGGAAATGTTGACGTCGAATTCCTTCATCATATTCTGCACCGAGCGCCCCTTGCCGCCGATGATGAAGCGATGGTATTCCGTTGGCACGCGCACTTCTTTCGTGATTGGCACCAGATTCTGTGGACGAGGGAGCTCACCATTAAACCTTGCGCTCACACGTTCGAAAAGTTGGAGCAGAAATATGTTCTTTGTGGAAGAGTGCAACAACGAGAGGCATGTCAAACGAGTCACCTGCAGCGCGGCCTTGGCGCCCTCGCAGTTCTCGCGTTTTCCGGTGATGATGATCACGTCCCACTTGCGCTGCGGCGTCTCTCCGTTGCTCGCGTCTCCGTTCACCACCGTCTGACTGTGCTCCAGCACTGAAACATTGCGGAGGCACAAATACGCTACACCACGCGTCTGCATTTCCAACGGGAGCGTGATCACACTCAAACTCGAACATTCGACAGAGGTACGGCATGAACAATCATGTCAATTCGCTGAAACTGGTTTCGATTGAGCAGCGTACATTCGGCCTCGGAGGGGCGGTCTGGAAACTTGATGCCGACGTCGAACTCGCGCGTGATCTCCTGAACCTTGGTGCCCTTGGCGCCCATAACCGTCCGGTGGTAATTTTGCGGAATGATGCACTCGATCGTGATCTGAGACTCCTGGAAACAAACCACAACAAGGATCAGTAGAGTTCCACACACTTGCACCAACCTGCTGCGTGAAAGTGAAATACCCCAGAGTGGCGCCACGAACGATGCCTTTCAAAACACAGCCACGCAACATTTCCTGCTGAACGCCTTCGTTATCGGGAGTGGCTCACCAAGTCGTCCACGATTTCGAGGATCCTCTTCTTGGCGCCCTCGACGCAGTCCTTGGCGCCCTTGACGGTGACCTGGTCGCTCTTCTGGCCGTTGCGCGGGAACGAGACGGTGACGCCGCCGTACTCGTCGGTGATCTGCCGCAGCACCTCGCCGCGTCGCACCACAAAGTGCCGGTGGTGCTTCGGGTCCACCGAGATGTGGATCTCTTCCACTTTGTCCTGCACGTAGAGCAAGAATGTTTTCAGTCGGCACGCTTGAGAAACTCAATAAATACCAGACTTTGTTGCCAAGCACATGTCCAAGTCCCTCACCAGATTGAGGACAAGCTCCTCGAGTTCCTTCTTCGCTTTGTCGACAGACTCCTTCTTGCCGATGATGGAGATGGTCTCCTGGTCCGCGTCGTCGTGCGACGGGAAGATGACGCGCGCACCCGTTGACTCGCGGATCTTCCGCACGTTGGCGCCACCGCGCCCGATCAGGAAACGGTGGTACTCCGGTTTGGCATGAACTTCAGCGGAGTGGCCGGATTCTTTCTGCAACACAAAAGTTGCTGGATTGATTCGCTGTTGTGAAAGAAGCCTCGCCCGTTTGAATTCCAAAATCGCTCACTAGCTCACTCGTACACTGTTGCAACGCAGGAACGCATGTTTTCGCAGCAAAACAATGCGAGGTTTGCGCCTGCACACAGTCTCACCCGTTCATTCGCCAGTTCCAGCAGTTGCTTTTTGGCCTTTTCCACGTCATCCTTGGGTCCCCGGATCGTGACCTTGTCGCTGTTGGAGCCCTCTTGCGGGAACCGGATGATGACGCCGCCGCAATCGTCCATGACTGAGCGGATGAGGCGTCCCTTCGACCCGATGATGGAGTTGTGAAACTTGTGCGGAATTTCGATCACAACCTCCTTGATGTTCGCCTGCAACATACAGGAAACGTTTCAATACAGGTGCGAACGCATTGCTCCTCTGGGGCCGAGCAACTGGATGGCTTTGACCCGAGTCGTACCAGGTCCTTCTGAATGGCCTCGATCCGCGCCTTCGCCTCCTCGACGCTCGCCTTCTTGCCAGTGATGGTGATGACGTCGCTCTCGTTGCTCTCGCTTGGCAAGTCGATGCGCGTCTCCGTTTCATCGCGGATCTGCAAAATATTTGCGTCCAAATTCAGTTGGTTGTCATTTCACCATTAATCGGTCACTTGTATCACCACCAAGGACAAAACGTATTTCCCGAAGTGGCACGCAAGTTGGTCAAATCCGAATTCCACGTTGGAAGTTGCGTGTCGCTTTTCACCTTGCGGATGTTGGCGCCACCCTTGCCGATGATGTTCTTATGGAACTGCTTGAAGATGTGCACTTCAGCTTGATAGTTGCTGGCGATGAGATCCTGGTGCATCTGTTGCAGGTACCGGAAACACTTGTCCACATCCGCCTTGGGGCCGCGCAGCGTCACCACCTCCGACTTCTGCCTCACGTCGGGGAAGGTGATCTGCACCTGGTTGAATTTGTCGCGGATCTCTTTGATCTTGCCGCCCTGAGCGCCGATGATGGTCTTGTGAAAGCGCTGCTCAATGATGATGTCTCGTGTCTTCTCGTTTTCCTGAAATACACGAGATCTGATGAGAAACCGACCTCTTGTGCAACACACCCCAGAAATGGGAGTTTCCTCGTGTCAATGGATAAGACACACCCACACCAGAACTCACCATCTTGTGAACCATTTGCATGAGTTCGTCCTTGGCCTTCTTGACGCCTTCAGGGCTGCCTTCAATGCGGATGATGTTGCTGTTCTCGTTGTCCGGGGGAATGCGAATCGATACTCCAGTTTCGTCCTTGATGCGCCCGACGTTCGCCCCCGCCTTTCCAATGACGTGCTTGTGGTACTTCTGGTCGACGTCGATCTCTGCGTAGGTCATGCGGCGGCGCAGGTCGCCCGTGATGTCCTCGAGCACCTTCTGCGCCGCCTCCACGTCCTCGGGCGGTCCTTCCAACTCGATCTTGTCCTGGCCGTCGTGGAACTCGATGTGAACCTGGTGACAAATGCGCAAATCGTGCTAACCAAGAGTAATACACGAGAAAAGTACAGCTCTGGCTGACCTTACATTGCAGACAGCATTTTCATTCTGTTTGTCCTTACCCTAGAATCACACTGTGCTCCCCTCCGCAACCCACCTCGGTCTTACCTTGGGAAACTCCTGTGTGATCCTGTTGATATTCGCGCCTTTTTTCCCGATAATGAACCTGTGCAGCCACGCGGGTGCCTCAACTTCGGAAATCACGATGCTGTTCGCCTGAAAAAAGTATCACCACGAAATGTTTGATGTGCCATGGCGGTTGCAGCATAAATCGCAATCGCGCAAGGTTGAATGTTTACCTTCGAGTAAACCATGGTCAGGGCCGGGCCGAGTTTGTCCTGCTCTCCGCGCAGAGTGATCGTTTCGGAAAGACTGTCCAGCGGAGGAACCTCCACGGACACGCCAGTCGTCTCCAGAATTTCGTTCAGGTTGGATCCTCTCGATCCGATCACGTACTTGTGCTGTGATTTCCTCACTTCAACTGATACCGTCTGGCACTTCTTTTTCTGCAACAGGAATTCCCGGTAAGACAATTCTGAGGCCTTTTCGGACCATGAGACAGAACACCTGAAGCAAATATGGCTGTAAGACTTTTGACCTCGAACCACTGCAAGTATCGGTGAAGCACGGCACAGCACGACAGGCCACTCGGGCTGCAGTGACCTGTGTCTCACCTTTTCCTCGTAGATCTTCATGATGCTGGCGACCGCCTGACGGACGCCCTCTTTCTCGCCGGCCACGACAATCTCGTTCTTCGGGACCGAGAGGGGAGGCACGTTGATGCGTGCTCCAGTCTTTTCCTCCAGTGCATCTTTGTTCTTGTTGTTCGGGCCATTTATGAACGGGTGGTACTCTTTTTCCACAGTCAGTCTCTCGGATGCCAGTTTCGCCTGCAATAAAATTCGTGCCAAGAACTGAAAACGGTTGACAGATGTCTGTACAAGATTTTCAAACGGAAAAGAAACCGAAGACAAAATTGATTCACCAACAGTCTCTCAATCATCCCAAAGAAACAAAATCTCACTTGTTCGTCAGAAATGCATTGGATCTCGTGACGGGCTCGTTCGATTCCGTCCTTCGATCCCACGATGGTGATGATGTCGCTGTTCTCCTTCTGCGCGGGGAGGCTGATCTGAGTCGCAGACGCCAGTTGCAGACCTTCCAGCTTCTTTCCTTTCGCGCCCAGGATAAAGCGATGGTGATCTTTCGGGATCTCGATCTCCACGCGCGCCTGTGATGTAACAGTACCGTGTGCAAAAATCAACGAACCATGAGAACAGATTACACTCTGCCTGACCCGAGTCGCCGAAACGATCCTTGTCCCATTGCATCTGCTAAGTAGTAGATAAGGTTCAAAAATCTTTTAGACTGCGCACCTGGGTTTGAAGTTTCTGGACGATCAACTTGCGAGCGAGCCTCACAGCATCACCCTTTCCAGTTAGCACGACAGTCAGACTGCGGTCTTTGCCAGAGCTCAGTTCGATAGACACACCTGCAGAGAATCACGGGCTTTCTTCAGCAATTGTGAATCAAGCGACAGGGCACTGCTCTGTTTTTATCTTGTTGTGCCGCACAATAGAGAACGGCTCAGTCTCACCAGTTTCCGCCATGATTGCTCCACAGATTTTGGCCTGTTCTCCTTGCCATCCTTGGTCGCCGAAATTTTGTTCTTTCAAGTCCTTGAACTTTCTCTCTTCCAGAGGCACGCAGAAAACCTGAAATTAAGACCGAAGTCATGAAGACCATGTTCAAACGACACTTCAGGTGTGTCAGCCAGCCCTTGCACTGGGATGGGCCAATCAATATGGCTTTTCGACTCGTCTTTGCACACAAATATCCGAACAGCCAGCTGGTCACACCAATGCCATTCACGCCAGGAAAGAGTACAAGCGAGAATAACTTCGCCATTTTTCACCAGCTGAACTCGTGGACTTGAAATCGCAGCTCTGGTCTTTGACGAAGCCTTCCTGACCAACCTGTGTGACGGTGGAAGTCTTCAGGGAGAGTTTCTTCCACTGCGGGGCTGGCGCCTGCCTGTTCGACACGGGCTCACTGGTGCGCTCCGAACTGGCGGCCGGAAGCGGCGGGAACGCTTCGGCGTACGTGGGTTCGTAGGCCTCGTCGTCCACCGTGGCGGCGTGGTGGTCCTCGCGGGGGGAACCGGGGGCTGCAACGTCCGAACTCATAGTCGGTGTTCGGGTCCAAGTCAAACAGTACTCACTGCAAAATAAATGCAACACCAACGTGTAAAGATTCACGGAGGACGACAAGATCTACAAACTTGTACAGAACATGTCGACTCCCCACTGTGGAACAAAGTTGTTTTGACAACGTGCATCGAGCGTAAAAGAACGTCTCTGTGACAACTGTCGTCTGCCCTCTCGTTTCTTCCCGATAATGAGAAGCTCTTTCCAGAAAAATTGCGAAAAAAAAACTCGGCATAACTTGCCCAGTGGCCTTTGAACAGAATCTAGGACACGGCAGGATTTGTCAACGTGGACACAAAAACCATATGGTGACACATCACGCACACACTTTGCTCGACAAGGACAAGATCACATCAAGTTTCGAATGGAGTGGAAACAGTTATATTCAAATGTCATCTGCAGTGACAAGAATATGTTATTGTCCAAATATTTTCGGATTTTGACATACTTTTTGACTCAATGGAAACAAGTGGGTTGGGTCCCAAAATGGCTTCTGAAGAGTTTTTGAGCAACAGTAAATGCTGGATTACTCACAGTACTGTAGCCGGAAAGGTCCGTCCAAATATTGAAGCGAAGTCCCGCTCCAATGAAGTTCGGCTGTCCTGAAAGGAAATCCAAACGGTCAGCCAATGATGGACAAAAACCGCTGAAATTCGGACAGAGAATGAAAACTTGTTACTTACCTATCCACGAAGGGTGAGAAGACTGATCACAGCCTCCAATCTGTGTGCTTGCGCCTCACGGAGTTCACTTTATAACTTCTTTGTGTTCAAAAAATCACAAAATATTACACTATATGTAAATTGCTATTGCAATTTCAGGGTTCAAATATTTTAAATGCTACATATTTTGAAAATTGTGGTCCTAAACAATTCCACGTGGAGGAACTACTTGATTGACAGCGCAGCAATTTGCCACAAGTTCAAATTGCGGTGTCGCCTCTCGCGGAAAACATAGGTATTCACAGGTGGCAGCATCAGTGTTCGCTGTTTTGGGCCAGATGAACTTTGATATTTTATCTTACTTCGAGAACTGTTGACAATTGAGCCGCGGATCCTTGTTGCGCCGCAGCGGATCCAGGATCCGGTCATGGAAGGGATAACCTCCCCAGGGAGGGTCCGATGTGAAGGAAGATTTGTGCCTGCAGCAGAGTTGCGGAGGGGTCCCGAGGGGGTGCTCAAACCCTGACCGCTGCACGACGACTGTGCGAGATCCCCAAAACAAGAACGGTTACAGACGAATAGCTTTATTTGACAAGTTAAATTACATGACACATACATTACTTTCTTCACACATAGAAAAAATGGGGCTAAATATTTCAACTGTGTTAGAAGCCAGAACGGAGAAGATTTCAAAGAGTTAACGATTCAATCAATGTGAATTTCAAACTTCGTAATTGCCGCAAGTCAAAAGAAACGGTGGAAATTTCACAAATTACTACATGATTTGAAAGAAATCAAGAAATCTGAATACAACATGCAAATGTTAAATTTCCTCGTTATTTGCAGAGAAGATAACAGGTTCAGTTTTCGTCGGCTGTTTCAAACCACTACTCAACATGTGAAACGATGTGACGAGACTTGCTGTGATTCTGAGCATCAGTTTGTATTCACACTCCTCGTTCTTTTTAGGTTTGCAGACTTGCACAACATTTGCTTGGTGATATTCTTCTTTCATTGCAATAATAATGGGAGCATGAAAATCTCCCCAAAATGATAATACACATGATACACATATTTATACTTTTATGATTCACGGTGCATCTTTTGTCACCAATTTGGTGGTACAATGACATACAACTGTGTGGGTGCCTCTTGCAGCACAATTTCTTACGCCATGCATGTGTGCGTGTCCCCGTGTGCACACATAATGGCCACAGAGAACAAGCTAGATACAGCATTTCAGTTCATCAACGTAGCATCGGCGAATTATTAGCGTTGGCTACTTCGTTTCAATGCAACACTCGCTACCACATACAATCCATGCATGCATACAAATTTGCCCGCTCCAGTCCTTTCTCGTGTTTATCAAAGTCTACAAACAAAAGCCGATTTCAACGCACAAAATAAATGAACGATGATGCATCAAACTAGCCAGCCACTCGCACAATTCAAATGGATCTCTTCATATTTCTTCTTTGCCACCAAAATATACTGCTCTTTGAATATCTATCCAACGCGAAATGTTGGCTCGGCCTTTCTGTGGTGAGGATGGATGAAAATCCACAGGCGATGATCACGTACAGGCTTAGAAAATTGCTATGTTCACTGCATCAGGCAAGTTGTGAAGGAATGACCGAGCCAACACGACCCGACAGTGCCAAATTTGAATCGTAGAAGGCTAACCAACATAGCAAAACCAATTACACCTCGGGTAAAAATAAACTACAAGTATGAAATCTCCATTATCAAATCACAATCATAGCTCTGTGTCAAATTAAATGTCCTCACACTACGTTCCCATTCATTTGGTTTCATCATCTTATTCACAAAATACAGTGATGCTCTCTATGCTACTTAGAAAAACATTTACACGGTGCTATGCTTTTGCAATTGACAGTACAAACTTTGGGCACCACAACTTTGTTCTTGTGTGACAGACCTAATGGCCCCTTGAAATGCAAGGTGCTATCATTGTCTACTTTTTGTTGTTATGTGGTCCAGTATGCAACTCTCATGAAAGGGGCCTTTCCGACAAGACTGTACCGGCGACAAACGGTGCTCACTGTTGAATGACTCGTGCTTCATAGCCTTTGGTTCGCGACAAACGAAACGCATTTTCTCGGGAAGGGGAAAAAGCAATAGCTCGACATGGTCCCTCGATACAAGGAAATCAAGCACATGTAGACTGACACACAGCGAATCACACGTGAAGTGCCTACACAAGCATGGTGTGGCGATTCAAATAAATTAAAAAGGAACGAGAGTGAAGTGTCCGATCCTACAAACCAAAGAACGAATCTTGAAATAGCCGTAAGACGTACACTTGTCAGAGTTGATCAAGTCAAGTCGAGCTGTCGCTTACGTTGTGGGACACTGTTGCTGGTTACTGATACAAAGACACATGCCGGATACCACATTTTCACCACTACATGGGATACAAGCTACCGAAGATTTCCTTTTCATTTGCCTGCCTGTCGTTGCTCCGTCGTTCCACTTGGCTTCGCGGTTGTCCTCAGCGGTAAGCAGCACACCGTCCCTTTGATTGTGATCGGAGGAAGCGCTGAGAGCGGGGGCGTCCCAGCAGTCCCTCCAAGCTCTTCCAACTACACGTACTGAATCTCGCTGGATGCTCATTTGGCAATACTTGTAGTAGCAAAGAAAATTATGACTAGAAGTATTTTTGTGCTGATTCCAACCAAGCCGTCGTCAACCATCTGCAGAGTCAATGCCTCTGTTTCTGTCGCTCCAATCGATACTCTGTGCTCACGTGCCATATCCGATGAGTTTGTACAGCACGCAGGCTTCCGACGCCAGCGTACTGAATGTGGGAGTTCGTGCATCCTCCTTCGGGTATCAAGTATGCCATGTAGCAAGGGCGTGGAGTGATGATGGTTCATTGTGTATAAAAAGATTTGCCGATAACACGCAATGTTAATGCTGATATCCCATCTTTCCTCGTGTGGAAGGAACGAAGGAGGTGCAGCATAATCCTGTGGTACCGGGACATATGCGGATGACACTATATCGTTCATAATGTGGCGAGAATGGTTTAGTGAGAACAACATTCAAGGCTGTGCGCTGCCTCTCCTAGTTCCAGATCTTCAAGAAACTGTCCCAGGACCCGGTGGCGACCGCCATGCCGTCCTCCGTCACTCCGAGGCAACTCACACGGTTGTCATGGCCCGCAAGCACGCCTGAAAGCAACAAGCACACAATCTCGAGTTTGTGACGTGCGCGGTAGCTGCTGGCAGCTTCACTCCGCTTCGCATTCAATTACCGCACTGCGCTTTGCGCCACTCATGCCGCATGCACTCCGCTGTGAACAGCCATTGCGGCCCGTGTGTCTGGTTCACACGCGTAAGTGCAGATTTTTGGTCGTTTGTGACGATAAGCAAAGTTGTGGCGGTCACACCCAGTGTAGGAAAGCAATTTTCCCGAAAACCTGCAGAAGCAGCAGGCTTCAGCCGTCCCACCCTGCCATCTTACAACCGTCAGGCGAACTAAAATTCGAGGCCCCTTGCCAGCATCACCTCAATCTTGATTACCATAATCAATTCAATATGGTCGCCCCCTTTCCAACGAATGAATCTCAACATCCATTCATTGCAACGCAAACTTCGTTCAGACCCGCACGACACGAAAATCGCAAGTGATTCAACTGTGCGACTGCAGACGTTGCTTTTGCGCCAAACTATCCTGTTGGCAGATTGCGACTGGAAACATTGGAATATTCAATGATGACGGCAGAGAACGCAGACGTGCCGGGTGTCTTGATGACCAGCTTGGGCAAATAATCTGCCACACAATGACGTTGGTATCTCCCTCAATCGTCCTCCAAAAATTAGCCCTCAAGGCTTTTGGGTGTGTACGTAATCACCATCGACTTTTGTCTCTGTGCGGCGAAAGCTGATCCTCCTGGTCGTATTGATCGAATCCTCTGCTTCCCATTGTACTGAGCGCAAATACCGGTCTCACGAACACAAGGTGTCCAATTTTGTTGAACTGCGAGTTGAATAAAAGGGTGTTGGGCCACTGAGGGTGAACTTCTTCGACGAGCAACCCTGTTCGAAAGTTGTCCCTCTCACAGCAGACCCCAACCCACCAGTCCACCACACCCACAAAATTGACAGATTTTGGCCTTGACGATAAAAAGTGTCAATACAGAGAAGAGAGCTACTCATTGGCTTTGCACCACAAAAGCAATAATCAATGCCACTGTTCCACTGCATCCAAGTGAAACTTCCTCAAGTCGAACCTGATCTCACCAGTTTCGAGACCGACGCAAGTTATTCAGTCCCCAAAACTGCAACGTTCTGCTGGCTTGCACAACCACCAACAAATCTTCACACAAACAGAAACGACAATGCCACCTGCTCCACCCACTTCCCCTTTGTCAACTTCAGTGCGCCTTCAGCTCGTGAAGCAGCACGTGTTACTGTCTACCAGCCACACCCCTCCATGTGAACAAGGAAACGAGCTCACCTGCTCTGTCTTGTTTCAATGTGTCCCACACGTTACAGTTGAAGTCGTCGTAACCGCCTAACAGTAATCGGCCGCTCTTGGAGAAGGCCACTGACGTAATACCACAGATGATGTTGTCATGTGAATACATGCCGATCTCCTGATCAGCTCTGATGTCAAACAACCTACATGTTGCGTCATCTGAACCAGTTGCAAAAGCGAAACCACTTGGGAAAAACTGCAAGTGAGAAAAGGAGCACACTTCAGTTTGGTGACAAGCAAGAACGTTGCGATCTGACGGGTTTGACTTTCGAGATTGATCTGGAAACGTTTGAATTCAAAACAGGAGAAGGAAACTTACTGTAATTGCATTTATGTCAGATTCATGCCCCGAGAAAGTTTGTTTGCACATTCCGTCTCGTATGTCCCACAGCTGAAAGAGATAACAGAAGTCAGCAAACGACTCTGGCGAACCCCACACTTTGCATGAAATTGTACACATGAACCTTCGACAACTTTACTGACATGTACGTTTTCTCCAAAGACCAACTCACTTTTGCAGAGGCATCACAGGCTCCAGACACGAATGTTTTGTAATCTGGCGCGAGGGACAGGCTCATCACATCACCGGTGTGTCCTTGGAAAGAGGTCGTCTGTTGGCCAGTTTCTATGTCCCAAAGAGCACTGAAAGGACAACATGACAATTGCGTGGTTGTTTGGTGCCGATTTCTCTGTCTCTCGAGGAGCCGTGCAAATTGGGAGTGGGAATTCATTCTCCTGTCACCAGATCTTCGACGCGCACGCACGTTAAGTGTGAGATTTCAATGGCAACACAAAGTTTCGGTCCTCAGAAATGGAGTCACTCGAACATGCTTTCAAGCTTGCTCCCGACTAACAGTTGACTTGACAATAGAAAGTGGAAACTTACCACGTCATGTCTCCGGAACTTGTGACTATTTGGTTATCATCTATGAAGCGACAGCATGATAAGTAGCCCGTGTGGCCAGGCAATTCCCTACTAACGCGGACATTGCCTTCTCGAGTTTTCAAACTGTAGATTGAACAAATGTTGTCGAGCCCTCCACAAGCCACGTAGCTACCGGAAGGGGCGTAGGCACAAGTCATAACCCAGCTGGATCTCAAAGGTATAGCGTGTACCTGCAATGCAAAGCATTTTTTTTTCGGAAACTGGAAACAAGGAACGCGCATTCATCTTCGCTGTAAAAAACAACACACACAGAGCTTTGAACGCCAAGAGCGCAACGGCGACATTCTTTGCAGCAACTGGGCGGAGAGGTGATCACGACGGATCAATTTTTCAGTTGTTGTGACTCCCTGATCCTGATTGGGCAGCTTTCGGTGGGGGGGGGGGGCACTGCTGAGAGTATTTGTTTTTTTCTCGTGTTCACACACACACAAACACACACACACACAGTTGGTTGTTATCAGGCTGATCGCCCATTTCTCAACC
>JAAUXT010141308.1_pt1 | contig 24246 bp, 23 predicted proteins | sample 7278171 | NCBI WGS metagenome assembly JAAUXT01 (sample SAMN14350112, study PRJNA611818) | marine sediment metagenome | isolation source: surface marine sediment (1.8m) | place: French Polynesia: Moorea | collected 2018-08
ATTTGATAAATTCCTTCCTTGCACATTATCCCCAACCCAAAATGAACCAAAAGAGCCCAAAAGATCCCAAATCAATCCTCATCTTGACCATGAATCTGTTATACACATACTTTTTGAAGACACTTCCTGTAGGTGTTTTGATTTGGCTCGCACTGATTTGGCTCATTTGAGCCCAAATAGCGCAACCCACCTCAAATCACCTAAAAATCATACTTGGACAGCCATAAAACTCAACAATGCATTGTCCGATTCACACAAACTAAACACCAAAATCTTCCTCTGAACATCCTCTTTACTGTACTGTGTTGTGTATAAGATGCACTTTTTTTGCCCCAAAATTAGACATTTAAAGAAGGGGTGCGTCATATACATGAGTATGTTTCCGGTTTCTTAGAAGCAAAGGAAGAAGTAACAATTTAGCAGAGTGAAAAAGACTCCATACTCTTTGATAGTGGAAAAGACAACTATGAACTAAACAAAGAGGAGAATAATCCATCTGAGACCTCAAACTGGGATACAGGTGAGATTAACTGAGGTTGAGTGGGAAAAATTATTCAAAGAAATGATTCTAAATTTGAGAGATTTTGAAAGCTAAACTTGGGGTGCATCTTATACATGATTATGTTGAAAACATGCAGTTTATTCACTCAAACCTTCCTGTGCATCTTGTACACGAGTGTTTCAAAAACACGAGATGATATGGTACCCTAAGAGACTCCAGTCAGGTCCAAAAAATCTCAAAAAGATGAAAACCTTTTCAAGAAAATTGTTTCACTTTTATCAAACTTTCAAATTTGGACCCTGATCATACCCATTCATGGGACAGAAAAACTTTTCCAATGCCTCAGGTATTATCCAACACCAGTACCTGACACCTTTATCACCATAAAACTGTCTACCTGTGTACAATTCCACTATGCAGTGTGCAACAATTTTTTATCTAAAAACTCAAAAAATCACATGTTGACATTCAACCAAAAACCTGTGACAATCACCACTTTCAAAGTTTCAGCCCAGCAATTGTCCACATTTTTTCAAGAAATACCTTTCAGCAGATTTCAATCATTTCTGGGCTGTAAAACCAGTTGTCAATTTCACCTTGGTGACCTCATCATTTCTTTGATTGTAAAAACCAACAACATTAAAATTTCATTCTTTTGACACTTCAGGCATTAACTACAGCCCAAAAGTAAATATAAACACCAAACATGACCAAAAATTAAACAAGTGGAACACTTTCATGATGATGTTCACATACTTGGCTTTTTGATGCCTTCAGGTGATTTTTTACTACCACACTATGTTCCATTCAAATCACCTGAAACAACAAGCACGTCCAAAATCACAAATCTACCATTGTGGAAAATTTCCAAAATGATCTCGAACTTGTTGTGGAGGAAATTTGGCCATCAAAACATTTGGCGCAACAAATTTGTGCCGAAAAACATTCAATGCGGCACACTTTCGCGCTGATGGCATTCGTGTCACTCATAGGGGTCGGAATAAAATTGCTAAAACACCACATCAAAGAACAGCTTTGAAACGTGGCGGAACGCTCGAACTCACAACAACAACGCAAACAAAATAAAGGCACCAACAACATGGTCTAAAAGCACCAAGGGGCCAACAGCGGCGCCGTGGTTTGGCCCTCTCCGTTGTCATTTTTTGGGTGTTTTGGGGAGTGTTTTATCTGCTCCAATTCAGGTCCGTTTCAAAAAGAATATCAAAGCAGTGCGGAAGTTTCTTTTCTGGTACGCTTTCATGGATATCCAGCAGCACTGTCGCTTTCGCAAGAGACAATTTCTTTGCTCCTTGTGGGCTTCGGCCAATGGAAACTGTGATCAGCATTAGCAAGCCAATGAATAATGCCCGACACTGTGCTTCACTCGGGCTCCTGGTTGAGAACGTTTGTGATTACATCTTGCCGGTTCATGGCCTTCAGAGCTCGGTACATCTTGGCAAAGGCCTCTTCATCCGTGGACACAGTATTTCTCCATTCACCCAAGATGGTGGTTGTGGCTTGGAGCAAATTGGTTGGATTGTTGTTGAGAGCGAGCTCAATGGTGTTTCGGGGGACCCCCAGCCGTGCTCCCATTTCCAGGATGTCTTCTTTCTTTGTGAACTCCTTGGCAACATTCAGTTGCATAAAGTAGTCCAATGAACGCTGCAGTACAAAGGGGTGTTTTTTTCAGATGACAGAGCCTGTGAAACATCTGCACTGTTTTCTTTCAAACACATGGTCTTTTTTCATGCGATTTGAGGATGTTGGCAAATTGTTGAATATAGCTCAAATTTATGTGACACTGTGTTGGGCAACCAACACAAATCACCTGAATGCATCATAAACAGAAACTATGTGACAATGAGGATCATTTGGGTCATCTTGGGTCAAGGATAACGCGTAACGAAGCACAATACGAAGTTTGGTATTTTAGGTTTTTGAAGCATAACATAGTACAAATTTGGGGGTCACCAAATTGCACAAAGTGGTCCATATCTCAGAAGGTGCAAATAATGGTGACAGAAGTATTGTTTGTTTGTACACACACTCTCACCTGAGTCCTCTGCAGCTTTGTTGTTGTCTCCATGACAGTGCTACTGACCTCAGGGCTTGTGCGAGCTTCTCTTTCTCCTCCCTGCAATACATTGTCATTCCTTGTTTCACTCACTTCTTTTACATACCATTTCATTGCTGGACTGAACAATCTGTTGTAGTTGGGTTGCTTTGTTTTGCAAGGTTTGTGCCGAAAAAGACAACGCAACTGTCATACGCACACACATGTGTGTGTGTTTCTTTTTGGTGATGAACATGTGAAACTCTGTGAGGTAATGCACCAAAGGCTTTTCTGCACCACACAAAAATGTGTCTTTTTGCACCCTTTTGGTTCTGATGTGACTCACCAAATTCAGCTGAATTTTGTCCAGAAGTAACTGCGTCCAATCGACGAGCCCAGTCCCGGTAGGCTGGGTTTTCTCCTGGACATTCGTATACCTGAGCTACATGGACAAACAATAGTTGGGGAGCGTCATGCACACAAGCAATTCAAACAATAAATAATTAACAAACAATCGTGATTGTCAATTGTGATCAAAAATCCAATACAAGTCAAGTCAACAGCTCCTCGCACCACAAAATAAAGGAAAATTTTGTTGTGATGTATTTTATTTTCACCGAATAATTATCTTTGTTTTGGTAATTGTGATCTTTCTTATTTTTTTACAGCATATTTTGGTTGTGTGTTTTGTTTTTATCAGGTGGAGGTTCTGTTCTCACTGAAAGTTGTGGTGTCACTGGAAGTTCTTCAGGCTGAAAAAAATTGCAAAGAACTCTTACAAGAACTTCAACTGTAGACTCTACTGTCTGTTCGTAACTTGAGAACCCAAATTGGAACCGCGAACTGAGACACGACTTCTTCAAGGGGAAAAGTACAGATCCAGCAGATGCGGAGTCTTTGATCTGCAGAATATTTGCTTTGGCTTTTTCTGAGGTCAGTTGAAACTTCTGGGGTTGTCTGTCTGTCTGAATCTACATCTGATGGCACAGTCCTCAGCTTCTTAGATTTACTTACCTCTTTCACACTCGGTTGTCTCGGAGTACCCCAACACTTGGGCGATCCTCTGCGTTGTGTCGCTAGACCAACAAGAGTCTGGTTGAACCACCGCTGACCCGGCCATGACCGTACAGGTTCTGCTTCTTCTTTTGGTTCCGATCTCACTGCAGGCCGTGTGATCAGTCGAGGTACCCTCACTGGACGTTGTAACTCGTACTCTTTCCTTCGTTGCTCTTTATGTTGTTTTTCAAGTTCGTCGAATTCGTGTTTCTGCTGGTCGACCAGCTTCATATATAATTCTGGGTCTCGACTTTGTCCTGCTTCCTGTCGCTGTTGTTCGTGCCTTTGAGAGAGTTCTTTATGCTCGTTGCTTCGACGGTTTGCTTGCCTTTCTAGATATTTGTCCTTTTGCAAGAAATATTCTTGCTCTTGCGACAACAATTCGTGCCATTTAATGCGCTGGGACGTATACTCCCGTTCCATTTCTTCCTTGGTCGCTATTGCCTTCTGGATATCATTTGAGAACAGGCAAATACCCGTAAGAGTTGCAAACATCCAAGCGATAAACCAAAATAGAGGTTTGGCATGAATCTCGGCAGAACCTGGCGAATGAAAGAATGATCTTACCACTGTCTTTTCTGGCACAGCCCTCAGTTTATCCAACGACCACAGAAAAGGGGGCGGTTCCTCAGTCTCCCTCTCTTGCATTTCCTTTGGTCGCACAGATTGTTCTTTGGTTGGCTCCATTTCTCCCGTCCGTCTTTGGATGTTTTCTCTGAAGACCTGGTGTAATCAAAAGCCACTCACATAAATTCAATTTCAGGAATGTCTATTTGGATGGTAAGAAATCAGAACCGTTTTCCTCTGATGTGTCACTCAAATATTCTGTAGAATGTCTGCGGAACTGGACAGGCTTCGATACATGGGAACTGTGCGAGAATCAAGAGATGGAGAGAGATGGAGAGAGAAAGAGAGAGGGGGAACAGACAGACAGACAGACGAACGGACGAACAGACAAACAGACAGACAGAGATGGCACCCATCACAGACTGATGTTTGTAGATTCAATTTCTAATGGTGTCAATTGATGAATTATCGATCAAAAAGAAGACTGGGTTTGGGATGTGCTAACACACGCGTGATTACCTGTAGAATGGCCGAATCTATCATCTCGCAAGGTGCTTGACTGCATTTGGAACTCTGTGATTGGTTGAGATAGATCACACCACAGTCTCTTAGTGACGCACGTTGATGCTTTACTTAGTTTGCAATGCTGGGATTCGCCAGATCTGCTCATGCCACTCTTATCAGTATCTGACCTCCACCTGATGAAGGATGCTCAATTCGGTTTGGATCACCATGATTGCCTCTTGTAACTCACGCCATTCTTATCACCGTCTTCTCTCGCACGCACCAGAGGTGATCGTGTACTGGGATTGGTGCTCGCAACGCAAGCTTCTCCCAAGTTTACGTTTCCTCAGTGATGCTGGTGCAACACTCACCGCTGCGCACTCTGCCTGAGACCACGACACTCAAACTCAAACCCCTCCGCTTTGACCATTTCAGACTTTGCGCACTGAAACTGCTCTGTTTCAGATAATATTTCACCGAGAACAAACTGGATACTTGAGTGCACACACAAAAGGACACACGCACACACACATACGCACACACACAAAATGACACACGCACACACATACGCACACACACAAAAGAATACACGCACACACACAAAGGACTGGTGCATCATACTTTCGGTGCACACCCAAAGACCTGCCCTCTCCATTGACGAAAACAAAACAACTTCAGAAAAGTCTAATTTTCAATGGTACTGTGTTCAGGGTTTGGTTTCGTTGAAACGTTTGTTCCTTTTTGGAACAGTAACACTTCTCTTTCGGAGGCAGTAAACTTTGACAACGTTCAAGTGATCAGGGCGTTATGTGTGTGCGGCCAAACACACGAGCAACCGCCATTTGAATCACCCATAATTTTATTTTGTACTCCTCTTCAACATTTGTCTGAACTTCACACACAGACAAAGGACGCGGTAGATTCGACCAGAGCTGTTGTTGATCCAACATGTACGAGAGCAATCCACTCGTTGAAAAAAATGACGAACGTCGCGTGTCGAACAAAACGGCCAGATGCATGGTGCGTATCAGAGTCAGCACATCCAAAGTTGCATTTCTGTCGTCCATTCTGAATTGGCAAGTACTCGGAAAATTTGAACTTGGCTTGTTTGGTTTGCCAGCTTGTTTGATGAAACATACATCCCGGAAAAAAGTGCCATCATCATCATCATCTTGACGATGAAACAGCTGTACACATACTTTTGGTAGACGCTGTCTACACGTGATTTGTTTAGTTTATCCTGTTTTGGTCGCTTGAGCTCGTTTGAACAGCGCAACCTCCTCAAATCTCGTACCTGTGCCCTGCAAATTTGCGATCTCGGTTTGCTTGAGGTAAAATTGTGTGCACGTGGCCAAAAGGGTGATATCCCTGACATTGGCGGCAGAGATAGAAGTAGGAACATCCTCCACAATCGTGGAGCCATATGGGCAGTGACTTGCACTGCAGAAATACGAAAAACATTTTTTCATTTGAAAATAGCGTGTATTCCTCAGATAATTTGAGCAACAATAGCAAAATACAACACGCGAAATGGGAAGTTTTACATTGCATGCGATTGTTCTATTCGTCATTGATGCTTCGTCGATCACAAATTCATCAGTCGCAATAGCATTGGCGGGGTTCAAAGTGACCGAGACCTGAATACGACTTTATACATGTGTACATCATACGTCAATATAGTTGATGAGGAAACAGTAACAGCATTGTTGAACAACATCACAATTTACGCACAGAAGCTTCACACAGCAAAATCACAGTCCACAGCCGGAACCGACATGTTCTCACACAGGCACGTTCCAGTATGTTCAGTGTGTTCTCGTCTTTTTTGGCACACTACAGCTGTGATCAAACGTCCAAACCTTTGGTACAGCTGTTACAACACAAACAAGAGACAATTGCACGCATTTGTGGTTGACCATCAAGTAACAATACACCACACAAAAGCCGTCATCGAGACTGAATGTTCTACGACACCGTACAATCGTCTGATCCTGGGTACAGTACGACGTCGACATGACAGTCTGCAAAAGGAAACTTCCTCCTGCGCACATGCGATGTCAGAGAGGACCAGAATTCCCATTGTGGACTTCAGGAACCAATATTCTGAGGAAAATATACTTCACTTCCGCTTCACGTACTTCCGGGCTGAGTCCTTCACAAATGCGGCCACGTTTCCCTGCTGAGCCTGCAGCAGAGCGTCATGCAGTTCCTGCAGAGTGGTGCCGGTACGCCTGTGCATCCACGCCATGAACACGCGGAATGCACAGCGGGTGCAGTTGTCAGGGACCCCGGGAGGGAAGTCCAGCCTCAGCTGCTCCAGGGTGGTGGAGTCCAGGTCCAGGTGGAGACCGAGCTCCTCCCTCCCAGTCCGCCCCACACAGCTTGGCGAGTTTGAAGAAGAAGGCTTCCCTGAGGTCTTCCGGTGAGAGCAGCAGGGCTCCTGTTGGGTCCTGGAAAAGTGAGACTGTGCATGATGTGAGAGACAACGAAATCTCAGGAGTTGGAAGAGGTGCTTCGCTGTACTGTTGAATAAGTTTCCAGGTCTAAAGCGAGAAGGGGGGGAACTTTTGGGGTTGGGTGGGGCTGGGGATTCTGCCGTGGACAACGTGTCAACAAGTGTTTTGTATCTGCATGTCCCACTGATAAACCACAGAACACTGTACCTGTTTCAATACGTGAGCCAACCCAGCGAATCTCCCTGAGGCAAGTTCAGCTTGTGCCTGTGACCAACAAACACATGTTCTCGTGTTCCATTTCAATTTCAACCAATCCAAATACACGGACCTGTAGTGGCACCACACCTCCGGCCTGTGGTGTGACGTCACAGCAGTGTCTGTAGCGTCGTGACGCGTGGGAACGTGGCGCGCTGCGTCCTGACGTGACGTGGTGCGTCCTGACGTGTCGTGATGCGCCCTGACGCTGACGTGGTGCGTCCTGATGTGACACGGTGCATCCTGACGTGACGCGGTGCATCCTGACGTGACGTGGTGCGTCCTGACGTGACGTGGTGCGTCCTGACGTGACGTGGTGCGTCCTGACGTGACGTGATGCGTCCTGACACTGACGCGTGGGAACATGGTCGTCTCCCTCCTGGAATTCACAGGAGAAAAACAACAAATAATGCAGTGAAGATCTTTCTCTGGTTCATACACTTCATTGAGAGGTTTACTCCTTGTACATGGTACGTCTTCAACCTGACATGAATCAGAATGTCATCACAAACGTGTGACGTCAGATGTCATGCGCGAATCACGAACTCACCACACGCTTCGGCACCTTGACGTGGACCTGTCGGTGGACGTCGGGTGCGTCCTCTTCTCCGCTCTCGTTGTCTCTCGTCTTCACCGGCCTCGCCCCAGCTCCGTGGAGGGTCAGATCGAACGCGCCCGATGAGTGTCCCTGGATACCTCTGGCGACGGCGTGTACGTTCATGGCATCCATGTATTCAACAGTACCCGACCGGCAGGTGCATGTGGCAACTGTCAAGTCCAGCAGGCGGTCCAGGCGAGAGTTCTGCAACAGAATACAGTAGCACATGTTTGACAACAAGGCAATGAAAAGATGATTGGACGTGTTCCATTGGGGCGTGCGGCTGTCCGGAGGCAAAGTCACCCGACTTGGAAGATGGTGCGAAGTGGGCGAAGTTCGGCTCACTCGGTTGGCCGCAGTATATATATAAATGGAACACGCCCATTCACACGAAGGCTGCTTCCGATTGCAGTTGCCACAGACCAGATTCCGTTCATGTTTGGGTTGCAACTTCACTGTTTGAAATTTTTACCTTGCCCATGGGATGACGGGCGGCACCGAAACCAAAGTCAAATGACACGGATGCTGATTGACGTTGACGTTTTCTTTGGTGTCAGCTGAGGCTGAGGCGTCCTGAATGTTCCCACATAGGTTTTTTCGGCACTTTTACCCAATTACCTCTTGGAAACACTGAGCCGTATCCACGCACGCAAAGCCGGTCGTCGCTGCATCCCAGGCCCCACCCCGTCTGGTGTCCGCGTCACCGTGACCTTGGTTCGCCGAAGTTCAAGGTCGTCACCCGCGATGGCGACACCCTCTTTGTTGGCCCGATCTGTCGTCAACGCCTGAAAAACAAACACTCAAAACGCCTGAAAATTTGCATGAAAATGCGAAAACTACGACAAAACAGCCAAAATGCGAGAACACGAAAACATTCACAGTCACACACTGGATGCAATGCAGACAGCTCTTTCAATCTTTCTTGTGGTTATGTCTCTTTGTTTTCCGTGTCTGTGTATCAACTCACCCGAATGACTGTTGCAAGTTCCGACATCATTCCTGGACCACGCCCAAGAACCGAGTGACCTGGCAAGTGTAATTCCCATCCAGATTATATATTGGTGGAGTTACTTGTCAGCTGACAATAGGGGTTCGTCACAATGAATTCACACCATGTGTGGCAGTGCTCATGTTTTTGACTGCACACGATGTCTCTGCCTGATACTATCCAAGTGGAAAGTTTGACCAAGGTTCACACTTGGAGAACTTATCCGCAACTGTTCTGTGATGAAAGCCGTCTGTCCAAATCTAACAGAATGAAAGAAAGATTTCATCGGTTGAACTCCAATGAAATGCAAGAACAGCTGAAATGCAAGCAATGATATCGTTCTGTTCAGTTTATCATCAATCCAAGCAAGCACAAAATGGTTCTCCAAATGACACGACGCAATCACTGTTCACTAGGAGCCATTTTGCTGTTCATGAAAAGCTTCAGCACAAACTTTTGATGCTTGATGGAGAAGTTTTTTGGCACTGTGGCACTTTGGCAATTCACACTTTGGCACATTGGCAAACCGTCTTTTTCTGGACAATGTGAGCAGTTTTAATTTGATGCTGAACTCATCTGTACTCTTTGATGAATTTCACCATCTGTCAACAAAAGCTGTCAGGATTCCCAAGTGTGCCTCACCCTCAGTATTCACAGAACCCAGTATGTACGGTCTTTCAGTTCTCCACCCTGCATGGGTCAGACATTGTCAGGCTGGGTTCACATGAGAGTACATACTCCTAGTGTGGGACCCCTTCCTGTGGGGTGTTCACTCACACGAGCTGAGCACCTCTCTGATCACATCCACTCTGCCCATGGCACTCAGGGCTCGGTACATCTCAGTGAAGGCCTGTTCGTCAGTCTGCATCATTGTTCTCCACTCGTCCAGCATGGCATGCATTGCTTCCAGCAGGTTGGTGGGGCTGTTGTTGATTGCCAGCTGGATCGTGTGTGGGGGGAGCTTCAGGTGTGCTCCCAGCTCCCTCAAGTCTTCCTTTCTCGTGAACATCCTTCCAATGTTCAGCTGCATGAGATAGCTCAAAGAGCCCTGCAAGAAAATGTGCACTGCAGCAAAGGATTCTGGCATTTCTGGAGGTCGGGCGTAGTGCATGGGTATCAGCCAAATGTGCTGAAAAGAATGCCCGATTAACATGCAGTGCAAATGATGACAACAAGTTTTCCCATCCCTTGTTGTACTCCAACCTGAAACCTCAGTGACAAAACTTGTGCGATTAACCTGTCTAGACTCATGAACATGTGAGGGAGAGATTGAATGACAAGGGGAAGAATTCGAGAAAATAGACAGACTGAATAATTTTTGTTCAGACAAATACCTGACAGGCAGCCTGCAGCCTTGTCTCCGCCTGATGGCGAGGCGCCGCCCAGCGCGGTGTGGGGGGAGCCGTGGCGGCCTCACCGCCCAGAGCTGCCGGGAGGAGGCTGCGAAGGACGCTCTGGTACTTCACCTAGAAGTGTGATGCCAGTAACTCAAATGTTCAGGACACTACCCGGTTCCTTCTTTGAGGAGAATTGTTCCAGGCAGAAAGGCAGAGACTGATAGAGTAGAGAGAGGCAAAGAAGAGACCAGAGAGAGGGTGAGAGAGACAGAGCCAGACAGACTGAGAGAGAGGAGAGAGAATGAGAGAGAGACCAAACAAGAGTATATCAAGGAAGGTGTCAACCACCATGAAGAGAATTTCACTTTCTGCAAAAACGGGTCACATTAATGGGTAGGTATCTCACGACAAGATCCATGTGCCCCGAAATGCCTGACTTATGAGCTCACCACTCTGAAGTGCATCTGCTTCAGGACATCCGGGGACTTCTCGTCATCCTTGTTGCCTTGGTGATCTGGCTCATTGGGTTCAACACCAACACCATGCAGTTTCAAGTCAAACCATCCGGAGAAGTGGGAGTGAAGACGCTGAGACACCACGTGAACATTCATCCCGTCCAGGTACTCGATGGTGCCTGGTCTGCACACATGACAACGATCGAAATTGAGGACTGAGTCCAGTTGTGTTTTCTGCAAACAGGAGAAAGCTGTGTGCGTGAACTATCTTCCATTTGGTCAGACAAAGCAAACTTCTGTTTAATTTGACAAAAGTTATCTGCTGAAAAGATGCACAGTTTTGTGACACAGACAGACCCGTCAGACTTGTACCTCTTGAAAACATTTTGTGGCCTCCACCCAGAGTCGGTCATCTGGGCGTCCTGGTCCCCACTCAGCCCCCTCTGGTGTCAACCTCATCGTGACCTTGGTGCAGTCAAGGTCAGGCCTTCCTCTCGGAATGTCAACAATGCCTTTCTTGATCAATGAGAACCCTTCCGCACCCTGATCTGCCTCCAGTTTCTGAAAGAGTTGAACATGTTTGTTTTTTGTTTTTTATCAAAACGACTGTGTTCTGACTGGACAACAGGGGCCTGTGAAGTCAAAGCAAGAAAAGTAAAATACCTGGGTCCAAATCAGGATGTTTGTCAGCTTACCTTTTTTGACCCAAAGACATTTCACATCAAACAAATAAAACAAGAAATCCATTTGTCAGGTATGTTTTGCTCACATTTTTGAAGTCTTGTAAGGTGTAGAGGTTGCTTCCAAGAATGGTGTTGATGTCAACTGTGGTTGTGCCTTTGCCCCACAAAAAGCCCAAAAGACCTTCAGCTCGCTGTTTATCCAGTTTTACAAACAGGAAAATGAAGATCCTGGCTCTGCAGACAACTTCTCCACAAGTGCAAACAAATTTGCTGAATGTGTCAGTTGTGATGTGAATGAAGTTTGGTGTGACTCGGAATGTATTCAGTGCAGGTACATGGCTCCTGTTCCAGCTCATGTGCTCCACAAGTGCATTGTTGCCAGCTGCACTATGATGGGCAACTCTGATGTGTTGCCATTTGGCCTGCTCTTGTATGCAGTGAGGAACACTCAGGGTGCACTTTTGTCTTGGCTGGGTTTCACCCAAATTGGACTCCAGAGATGAAAACTTCACATCCACAATTGGTGATATAACACATTCATCACCCATTGAATCTGTCAACAATTCTTTGAGCTTGGAGAACTCTGTGTGGACTTGTGTCAAGTAGACCCCTGGTGCCCCTTCTGGGATCTGGAGACAGACTTCTGAACCTGGAGCCTGCAGAACCCTGGACTCTCCAAGAGAGACAGTTGCTGCAAACTTTCTGAAGCCCTTGTGACTGGTTGCAGGGCAGGCCCCCCAGCCACAGAAGTCATGTATGTTGCTCTTTACATGGCCTGTAAAATGACAAAGCAAGAGGAAAGATTTTTGAACTTTGTGTTCATAACTTGTGAAGACATGAAAATGACTTCTGGTAGTATGAGTTTTGAACAATTCTGAAAATAATCCATTCTGACCCAAAAGAAGATGGCCAAGGAATTCCTACTTGAGACAAGGCAAGAAATATGTTTGCATTCTGTAAACTCACTACAAAAGCTTGAAAACTGCAGATCACTTGCATGAGGTACCTCTGCAATCTGACTTCTCAGAAAATGAAACCCAAAACTCATTTCACATTCAAATGTCACTCACCATGTGCCAGTTGCTGCAACAGAAGTACCTTTGACTTCTTTGAACTCAATGTGCTGTGTTCTGATGAATCTCTACCAGAAGCCTGGTCCCTTTGCAGTAGATATTTCTCAGTGATATCCTTCACAGCAGTGTGGGGGAAGCGACACACTGGACACTCCATTCTGTTGTTTCTCACAATCTGTCTCAGGCACCAGTCACAGATGGTGTGGTTGCAGAGCAGCCATCTACAGGTGTGATCCCCAGTGTCTGTGTACACCTCCAAACAGACACTGCACTCAGGGTCGGCAGGAAATTGGCCCCTGAAGGTCAACACTGCAAGACAATTTGAATTTTTATTTTGGTTGTGCATTCAGGTAAGGGGGTAAATGTTCTGCCCTTTTCTCTTACTTTTACCTTCAACAGTTGTCACTTACATTTTGGAAGCAGGAATTGGAGAAAAATGTACCCCATTACCTTTTTTGTTTGCACAGGAGATACATGTGGGCAACAGTTGGCAAAGGCAGCCATTCATGCAAGTGACATTATCACTTTATCAGGGAATGCTATCATACCTCTGTGGTGACAGGAGCAAGTCTTTTCAGAGAATAGGATCTGAGTGTCATGGTGTTTGGAACTCTCACTCAGCTCAGCTTTCACCAGATTGAACCATCCGTCTCCAGGCTTCCAAGATGGGCACAATGTCTTCAATCTTTTTCCTTTGGGGACTCCACAGGAGCCAAGCTCTCTTGCAAGTGCTGTTGTAATTTGCAGTAAGATGTCATGGGGATTCTTGGTCAGATGACTTGGTTTGGCCCAGACTGAGACATCCAGAATAGAGCCATGAGGCATTGACAAAGTCACCATGATGCCTTTTGCAACATTGTATGATGCATTCTCATAGGACAGGCTCTCATCCTCCATGAGGGACCATAACCTTGCACACTTTGTGACCAACCTGGAGAAAGCTCCAATGTAGATGAGTTCACTGTGCATAGCCAAGTGTTTGGCCTTGTAGATCAACATTGATTTATCAAATCTTGTCACTGTGTCAGGATCACATTTTTGGTGTGGCAGCATACTTGGAACCAGAAAGTGCCTGGGTTGGTGATCAACTGGGTTCATTGGAATCACAAGGTCACACTTCTGAAGCAGTTCTGTGAGAAAGCTCACATCAGTGTTTGGCCATATCTCATGCAGACTTTGGCAGTCTATTTTTCCTTTCAACAGTCTCTCAGCAACAGCTATTGAGTTCTCCCTCTTCAGGAAGATGTCAGGGGAGATAATCACCTTGAGGCTGTCAATCAACCACTGTGTGTCAGTGATTACTGTTTCACTCAGGCCTTCATCAGAGAAGTAGATGAAGTCTCCTGTGGCATGTTGAAACAGCAGGAAAGACTGTACCTCAGCTTCAGTCATGTGGTAAACTTTTGCAAGATTCTTCACATCTTTCAGTTGCAAGTACTTGGCTCCAGTTGCAGATTGTGTTTGGTAAATGTCAGCTTCAAGTTTGAGCCATCTCACAGGTCTTGGACCTCCCCAGCATTGGAATTCTTCTTCTTGTCCAAGCTTCAGTTTCTGTGTCCTGATTATTTCAAGAAGACTTTTTTGGATCTCTGTAAAGTCTCTGTCCTGTCCTCTTCTGCTGTCAACCAAAAATACTTTGTTTTCTGGAATGCTTGGCAAGTGGTTTTGTTCAATTGTTTGGAACAAGTCTTTTGTGAATGTTGAAATGTACTGTTGAGTATCTTCTGTTGGGATTTTGTCCCTGTGTGTGAGCATCAGAGCAACATTGTTCAATGTCTGCTCATGTACTGCAGCTTTCATTTGGATGTTTCTCAGCCAGTAACACAGTAGCTCTTCTTGTGAGGTTGGAACTCCAACTTTGAACCCAGTTGGACTTGTGTCAGACACAGGATCCTTCAGGCCTTTGCTGATGTCCATCACAATGATGTTGACAGCATTGGCATCCAGGAATAGATGGTGAGTGGTGTAAAATTCTGTCTGACCTCCAAAGTCCCAAAGCTGTATGGCACCTGTTGGCTTTTGTTTGATGTTTCTCAGCTCTGTCAATGCTTCAACATCTTCCAGTGGCAATGACACCATCTTTTGGTCTTCTGTGTTCTTCTCATCAAGTGTGATTGGAACATTTTTCAATTCATTTGTCTCAGACCTGCTTGTGTGGGCACTCTGGTTCTTTGTCATCCTTTTTGCAGTTTTTTGTTCTGTTCTGTTGGACACTGTGCTTGGTTGATGAGTCTTCTGATCAGATGCTGCAACCTCCATGTTTTTTTCATCTTGATATGAAGGTGTTTGCTTTGGCTCAGGAGATTCTGCTTGCACTTGTTCAACATGTACTGAGGACACAATTTCTTGCATTTTTCTCTTCTGGAGAGCTTCATCACTGCATGAGATTTGTGACCAAATAACATCTTTTCCCAGATCTACCTCAACCCTGTGAGTCTCAATACCATTGGTACTGCCAAAGTCTGTACTGAAGGCCTCTCCCAACAGCCTCTTGGTCAGGGTGGTCTTCCCAGCCCCACTGTGCCCAATGATGTTGATTCTTGCTCTGTAGCTGGGTTGCTGCCCATGTTGCAAGGCCTCTAGGAAGGCATCTGAAAGTGGCAAAAGCCTCCAAAATCACAGGTCATCCAGCACACGCGGAGCACAACACAACTACTTGGGAATTATGTTGAAGGCACTACACCAAAACGTGCAGAGAAGAGATACAGTTTGAACAGTGTTGGAAAAGAGAAGAAGCACACAAACCACGGAAGCGGGCCTCTTCGGTGGTTGTAGAGTCCTACAACAGAAGAAGATGATCCGTCACGAATTGTCCTTCACTCAATGCAATTTTTGAGACCAGGACATCATGCAACATCGATTCTTTGGAGGATTTTCATGACCGGGTTGTTTTTGCTGCTTTGCTAATTTGCAGCCTCCATTATCTGACTAATATTCAAGACTTATTTCCTTGAAAACATTCCCGACTCTATTTTCGTAAGCACTTGCAAAAGTGGAACGTTTGTCAGGTTTTTGTCATGAACTCAATTCGGAGTTGTTTTGCCGAATTCTTGTCCACTCTAAAATGCGCCAAACACGAGACCCATTTGTGTGAGATGGCCTTGTTGTGACGGGCAGGCACACATCAAGATGTCCTGCCATGGTAAATCCCCATGTTATCTCCCAGTGATTCATTAATGACCTCGCATGCTCTTTTTGTGCAGGACTGGGTTCCCTCACTTGGGTGGGTTGCTGGGCAAAACATCACTGAGTTTGACAAAAAAGAAAATCTCGTGTGTGAGACCAACTTGTTGTCCCACGAAGCTTACGGTCCGAGCAAATCTTCCTCAGCTCGAGTCAAGGCAGGGAAGCACTTTTGTGCACAATACCAGAAACATGGCGACAAGGTGTGAATGTTGGCAATTACCTGTTTCTGCTTCAGACGCCTGGAAAAGATAGTAGACAAAGAGTTGGGGAAAAGATATCCTTTGATATCTGACCATGCCCGGCTGCTCGCAGGTGCAGAATAATCAGAATAATACAAATCGCCTTCATCGCAGTTGAGTGATGCCATTGTTCTGTGCCTGTGACCCTCAATAGTTTTACAAGGGACCAATCTTTGGAAAACACTTTTCGTGTTGAGAAACTGGCTGAAGTCAAAGTAAGTGAGTTACAGGTCCATCAATTTGACTGGGGAGGCCAGTTGTCCTCCAATGGAGACCTTGGGTGCTGTGTTCTTTTGTGGAAAAACACATTTCCTGTCTGAAAACTGGCTGAGGTCAAAGTCACTGAGTTTTGCAGTGGGTGGATAACCTTTGAGCAAAATGTTGCTGAGTTTGATATCTGTGTGGACAACATCCTGGCTGTGAAGATATTCAATTCCTCGACTGATATCCAGCACGAAGTTCAGTTTTGTAACATCATTGACACCTCTTTTCCCAATTTTTGCATTGAAATAGTCCTCCAGGTTCCCTTGGTCACAATATTCCATCAAAATCCAAGCTGACTCATCTTGTTGAATGATATCATAAACTTTGATCAAATTTGTGTGATCAAGATGTTTCAGTTTTTGCCTGTCATTTGTATAACTTTATGCCTCACTTTCGTCTTTGAAAAACAGTTTTTTTGGCTGCCACTTGGTTTCCACTTGCATCAAATGACACAAAAACAGTTCCAAATGCTCCCGTGCCTAGAACCTTATCAGTGTCCACTTGATACTCTCCTATGTGCTCAACAGAAGAATTTGAAGCCATGTTTTTGGTTTGGGATCACCATCCTTCTCTGTCCGCCCCGCAGGCTTTATTCCTTGTGACCAGTGACCTGCTTCATTCGTTTTTGCGCCAAATCCGTTTGAAGAAATTGATCACTCTCTGAAATCTGGAGAGAGAAATAGATTATCCGGTGAACATTCAACATTTGTTTGGACTGGAGATTGAAGTCGACAACACTGTGACATCTTTTCTTGTTGCATCCAAACTTGCTCATGCAATTTAGCATTTTCCCAGCACAAACATGCGTGACAGAAGACGTCAGAGAAATTGTGTCGAAATTTCCAACCTGAGGTCTCCCTCCCACACCAATTTCCCCAATGTTTTCACATTGGGCAGTGGAAGAAAGGCCACATGCGTATCCAGAGAGAGGCCCGGCCCATTCACGTTGAAGCCGGCGTCAGCTTTTTGTGACGTCGACGGCAAGTTTTCTTGACAACGTCAAAGAATGGTCTGGACCGGTTTTTAACGTTCGGTGTCAGGTTAAATTTTGACGTTGAAGTCAAATTTCTACTGTCTTTGACGTCGACAGCACCCACTTCATGAAGTCTGAGCCCTTTGATCTGCTGGAGGGGAATGTTGAGAGAAAACACTCTGCAAGATTCAGTGGCCAGGCACAAAAAATGAAAGTTACACGCCATCTGGGAAGTTCACCACACACGACTACTGGTGAAATTGTACGCGTTCACTGTCGACCTGACAGAACACGGGTGGTCACTTCGAGACAACGCCAGACGAGCCGATTCTGTTGTCCGTCTTGGTGCAGACTGGTCAATTGACTTCGCCGCTGATCACGAAAATCCCACCATTCGCTGATACATCCTGGTATGTTGAAAAAGCCGCATTTAGAATTTGGATCCTACTTGCCACAAACCTGACTCACAAACCACACAAAGAAGGGATGGGGAAAAATTCCAAACGGTGGTGGTTTCAGTGTGTGGTGCGTTGCTCTTCATGCACCAAAGAACGCAAGAAGGTGAAATCCTTTACCACAGAAACTAAAGCCCTATTCACATCAACGCTGATGCAACAGATGCGTCACGCGAATTCCACTTTATCTGCGTTGCCTCAAAGTTGATGCAAAGGGAGAGTTTTAGCAGGTCAACATGTGCACGCAAACGCAAACGGAACCGCAACGAAACTCCGAGTGCAGTGTTGTCAGAACGGTACTTTACCAAATATCAGTATTTCCAGAGAAAAAATAAAAGATCCACACCTCCTACAATGAAGTGGCGGAGAAGCACGTTTGGCTTGTCAGCTACCTGTTTCTGACTCTTCAAATGAGTTATGAAACATTCTGTAATGTTACCACCGAAAAATGGACTTGTCCATTGAGAGGGAAGATTCCACTGGCGTTGGCGTTCACATGGCTGCGGATTGTTTGCTAAAATGGGAAGATTTGGATGCTGAACATGCGGGCCTGTTTTTGTGCCTTTCTTCCACGGAGAAAAGGTGACAGGTGATATTTGTGTGAACACATCCACGTTGGAGCCTTCACGACGAATGTTCTGTTTTGGGTTCACAACTACAAGTACAAAATAGCCCAATTTTTGTGTGGAGGAAAGCATTTCCCTGCAGCTGTTTTGAATGCAATGAGGTCTGCTTTCCACGAGCTGCGTTTACACGAATCCGTCGCACGCCGCGTGCTTCAGCAAACCTCCCCAATTGCACAGGTAAAATGCGCGTCACGAGTTTCTTTCTTCCTCATGCCTTTCGTCAAGGGAGCTGCACCAGAACTTAAGTATCAGTGCCAACCAAACTTTTGTGCCATATTGCTGTGGCAGTCTCTCACCGAGTTTGAGACGAGGGATAGGGCCGCGTCAACCAATTGGACCTGAACATTTGCAGACATTGCCCCCCCCCCCCCTCGGCGCTTCCCCTACAGATGGCTGCGTGCTGGATGTTTTTGGTGGCGCTAAACCTGTGTTACTTGTGAACGTGACAACGTGAACCACAATCAAAACTAAAGCATGTAATCGTCGTTCTTGTCAGAAACGTGAAATGTTTCTATTTTGTCTTTGATTCTGAACAAATTTGGTTTTTCTCTTCGGTAGAAAAAACGCACAAAATTCAAGAGCCTGTCAGAATTCCCCATTTTTTGTGGATTCACACCAACTCTGAAATGGTAAATCCTGCAGGGAAGCATTCGTGTGAGGGGTTGAAGCACCTGCCAGACCGGGCATGTTCAAACATCATCTTATCTGTTCGTTCCACAAACGCCAGGGATGTTCAAAGGACGTGACGTTGGCACGGCAGGGGTCTACGAGGTGAATGAATCAACATGTGTATTTTGTGCTTTGTCGGTTCTTTTGTGTTTGCGGACGTTGTGCATCCCTTGCGTATGACGCTTGAAGTGCCACTGGGGAGTTGAACACGACGTTTTAAACCCCTGACGTTGCGCTGACACCGCAAAACCTACGCCATGTTGGCCAAAGTGTTCAAATTTACGGAGTTCAAGTTCGACGTTTGAAATTGAAAACATCAACGTTGTGTCAACTTCAGACCCTTGCAGAGAAAGATTCTGCTTGAGAAACCCTGGTGTTTGGTGGATTTTGTTCAACAATACTTTGAAAATGTACTTCTGAAATGTGGAAAAGTCAAGCTATGCAAAACTTTTTTAGAAGTTCACATTCACGTTTTCAATTTCTAACGTCGAACTTGAACTCGCTAATTTTGACCTCCAACGTGTCGGGTGTCGTTGCGTTGGTAAAGCGTCGTGACGCTGCCGCAGGGAGCGTCCAGGTGAATTGTGCCACAACGCTCCAGAGAAAGGCACCAACGCCACGCAAACGTCTCTAGACCCATTCAAGAGACGTCAAAGAGGTTTCGATGCATCATGTGCGATCTCCCACCCGGTCCCACGCCCGCTCCAAAAAGTGCCATTTTAACGTGGCAACTTGACTTGCCACGGAACATATACGTGTCAGTTTCACACATCCATGACAGATGACTTCACTGAACTGAAACCAGATGTTGGTGGGTGGTATTCTTGTCCATCCATATGGCAACTTTGGTGCTGACCAAACACCTCATTCATATCTAAATTCTACCAACTGAGAGATGTCCCACGTGAAATGCCACGTGAATTTTGTGGCAACTTACGTTGCTGGGGCGACGGAGCAACGGACAGGGCGGAAAGCCCGGACGTGCTGCAAAAAAAAGTTAGAGAGATTTCTATGCAGCCCGCAGGAACCCGCCCGGTGCCATTTCACGTCTGGTGTGAAACCAGTTTGCCACATGTGCTTTCTCCATGGCTATTTCACAGGCCACTAGTCAAACCAAAACAAACTTTGTCTGCAGTTATTTGTCATTGAAATCCTTGGTGACATCCAGTGAGGTTTTGAGAAAAACCTATTAAGATTTAGGCATTGAAATATAAAATTCAAAATTTGGGCTCCCACGTGAAATGGCACCGGACGTAGAACGGGCGGGGAGCCTCTCACGGGTTGCATAGAAACCTCTCTACTCTCTGTTGTGCATGTTCTGCCGCAGCTGAAGTCGCTCGACGACTTTAGACTATTTCGGCAAATTCGGATGGCTGCACTGGGAAGTGCCAATTCAGCACCAGAATCGGAAAGACTTCTGTCTCCGTTCAGCAAGAGCTCAGGCTTCAGAGTCCAAACTCTGTCAACGACATTCTGGCCCAAGACAAATTCAACCATTTGAAACGCACCAAAGTTACAGCAATGACACTGTTTTCTGTCTCGAAAAATCTGGGGAATCTCGACAGAAACAGCATCAAAACAAGACAAATATGAAACTCCGTCCAAAAGACTCATGCTCACTATTTGATTCTTGATTGCTGCGCAATCTCGACCCAAACAGTGAGTATTAATTTTTCCCACAGCGTTCAATATCCCTCACTTTTAATCGAGTTTGCCTTTACCGATGCATTTCACACGCAAATTGAAACACACCACGTCAAATGTCACGTTTTCGCATCGCGTTTGTTTCACCAACGAAGCGCTGACATCACGTCCTGCTCAAACGTCAGACCCGCACTCACAATGCTGCAACCATGGCAACCATTCTGACAGCTGCTTCTCAATATTTCCGGTGCACGATCGTCGCACTACACACGCGCCGCTGCGCTGCTGTACGAGGACGTATCCAACCATTGTGAAAAAATGCTCGTTCTGCCGAATCAACGAAAGCCTATTTGACGGGAAGGTCAGCTGTTCTCTCTTTTCAATCAACCACGCCTTCCAACTTGATGGTGAATTCGCATACTCTCAATGCGGTTGAATACATCCTCGTAAAATCGCGATCAAATACCTGCTTCTGGATCCTGGTGGCGCGTCGTTCTCAGAAGCAGCTCCAGAGGGCGGGGTTCCCGGTATCCCTGCACAAGTTTGAAGAAAGGACGGTACTCCAATACCTGAGAGTGACCCAATACAGGTGAATCAACGCAGGATCAAGTCACCTGTCGTGTCACTATGAGGGATTGAAGCACCGTCTTTGCTATTCCAATGCAAAAAAAAAAAGCTTCACCATACACGCAAATTCGTACAAAAAGACTCGCCTAAATTTTTCGTATTCCGGCGGAAGTGGATGAAATCAGTTCCAGAAGGGCTCCATTCTCCATGTAACAACAAGCAAACATATGGGCTCTTCTCGCCAAAACCGTGAAATCCGTTCTCGGTTGACTCGTTGTTTTCCTCCCTCGGTGTTTTCAACGAGACAGCATTCCAGCATCGCAGTGAGTGTCAGTGCAATTAGCGTGCATGCAACAATTGACTGCAATCAAACTGACAGGCGTGTGCGTTGATGATTTTGTATAAATGGAGATCACGAGCGGATTCTTGGAGACAACGACAGGCATGACACTACCACGATCAGTGTAAGTTTCATGCTTTTCTATTCATGTATCGAATCATTTTGGCACATAAGAATATTCTTCTAAACTGTCACTCCATCGTTGGGTTTCCAGATCACTATCACGACGATTAGCAAAGCAGCTTTGTCCAGATCCAGATCTCCAAAACAACAGTAAGTGTCAATGACCACGAACTGGGGTCTGTTTGCTGTCTGATAAATTTGATTGGAACACCGAGAAAACCGCATCAAATTAAAATTAAATCTGTGTGGCCGCTCGTTATTGGTACCAAGGCAATTCCCCCCCTCTCTCTCTTTCAGATGTGCAATGAGAGGGTGATAAAATGTGCAGAGTGTCAACCCACAATTTACTCCAAGGTTTACGGATGCAAACAGCGACCAAATTGCACAATTGAGAAATGGGTTAGGTACCGATTGAAATGCGGATACTGTCGGTTCCAAATAAAAGTCATCAAATGCACCTGCAACTGCTGTGATCACAATCATCATGGAATCATGGAATAATATCAACGAGAAGATTGTATTGTATGAATGAGAAGATTGTATATTGGTATTCACTCTTTGGTTTATTATCACCGAGAACTATCATAATAAATGGATCATCCATCCTGGAATAACAAGACACAACTACCCGTCAATCTTTTCGCCACGATACGAGACCAGCCAGTACGGCTATAAAAATGCTCTGACAATGAGTGAGACACGCGGTCGCAAAAAAACCGAGACGAGCATACATACTACATATCATAAAACGGCTGCGGCGGATTAAGTACAGATCAACGAGTCTGAGCAGAATATCACGAGAATACATTTCTGGCACTGAGGCACGCGGGTGATCGAGATGTGGCGGATTAAGTAAAAAGGCACGAAGATGAGATCCTTTGCCACGAGTAAAATATCAACGAGAATACATGATGGCATTGAGGCATGCAATCGAGAGTCGCAAAAACACGATGACACAAATACCGAGACATCATAACTACCGATACATAATACAATGAAGCTGTTCTTGTTGACGCTTTTGCGAAAGATTTGTCTCCTCCACGACCTGTGACCTGTGTACTGACACCGAGGAGACAAGACACGACACCGCCTGACACATACACGAGGATACACGGGGCTAATCTGAGACGAGATTCGCTGAGCACGCACTGCTCTCTCTCTCTCAGTATAACGAGAAACATTCGCATATAATGCAAACATACAACAAGTCTGAGATAACACAAACTAGCGTCATGCGAGTCTGAGGCATGCAAACTCACCAGGATAAAGTGAATGTCCTGTACAACGAGTCGCCAACACATAAGGAACCGTTCTGGGCACATACACCGAGTCCCTGCGACAACAGCATGAAACACGAGAGAGAGGCCATCACGCTGACGACTGAGAACTGGAAAACGTTGCAAACTCACGTTGAAAACGTCATGACACACACGATGCCAACACATAAGGAAACGGAACCGCTCTGGGCACACAACGAGGCCCTGCTGACAACAACATGAAACACGAGAGAGATGTCCTGTACAATGAGTCGCCAACACATAAGGAAACAGAACCACTCTGGGCACACAACGAGGCCCTGTATCTATCATACACCGAGTCCCTGCGACAACAACATGAAACACGAGAGAGAGGCCATCATGCTGACGACCGAGAACTGGAAAACGTTGCAAACTCACGTTGAAAACGTCATGACACACAAGATGCCAACACTCTGGGCACACAACAAGGCACTGAAAAACAGAGAAAGGCGAACGTGAAAACATCATGAGAAAGTGATGTCCACTACTGCTCTGGGCACACAACAACAACAACAACACGTACAAGAGAGGATCACGCACATACCGAACCGAAACAACCCACGAAGAAGAACATGAGACACGAGCACTGTGCAACTCAATTATAAACACATGTGTGTAAAACAGTGAGAACGCAAAACAAAGAGAACTCATTTCAATGACGACAGGAACCGAAATGTAAGGTAAAACAAATTGAGCACCGACCACGCCTGAAGAGTTCTCCAAGTTTTCTGAAACATGTGAAACGGAAACGAGTTCTCTTTGTTTTGCGTTCAAAAACGACTAGAATGATGGTCCCCGCCGTCTTGTGGTTCTTCACTCTGATTCACTCCGAGTCATCCGATCCACCATCACCAAAACTATATTAGAAAATTATAGAAAAAAGAATGTGCGTGAAATATAGAAGAAAAACAACAGAGGAGAGGCATAGTGCAAAAAGAACAAGAACAACAAAAAATCCCAACGTGTGATTTTTCATGTAACACATTTTCTCTTTCTTCCACGAGGTGATTTAATAATAGTGTCCTGAATGTATAATTTTGTTGTTTGTCCTTTTAGGGTAGCTGTTTGCAGGTCAGATTGTCGTTTTTTAAATTGATCTAAATTCTTAACCCACGAGGGGTCCATGGTCCGCCTCGTTGAGTCAATGAGAAATATATGAAATCAGCGACATGTCTAATCATGAACAAATCCTTCTTCTATCCAGGCACAATTTGAATTCTGTTTGCAGTCGTCCTGATCATTGGGAAGGGTGTTTGGTTGTGTATCCATGGCAACAAGGTTATATGATATGATAGCAATGATGAGTGCATAAAGGTCATGTAATAATTGGAACAA
>JAAUXT010104538.1_pt1 | contig 24236 bp, 25 predicted proteins | sample 7278171 | NCBI WGS metagenome assembly JAAUXT01 (sample SAMN14350112, study PRJNA611818) | marine sediment metagenome | isolation source: surface marine sediment (1.8m) | place: French Polynesia: Moorea | collected 2018-08
CCCCCCCCCCCCCCCAGAGAAGACTTGTAAGGAGGACAAGGAAGAATCAACGACATTACCGGCCAGCAAGGGACTTCGCACTGCAGTTGCCTTGAGCACTGCTTCTTGTTACTTATGTCTGGGCGAGAGGCTTTGACAGGAAAAAAACCAAAACAAGCCCATATATTGGCCCTGAACATGTTTTCATAAAATCTAAGATTGTGGCCGTCCCCCACTGGAATGTGGGGGGCCCCAAGACCACTTCAACCTGCCAGTACTTCGGAACATCCTGTGTGCAAGCACTGCAGAGTAATGGGTAAAGTTGAGTTACCCTGGGGGTACCTTGGCCAGAATTGCAAAGTTGGGTACCCCACCCCCAAGTAACTCAACTCGGCCAAGTTGAACTGAGCTTGGCCTGAATTGCCAGGAGGGGGAGCAACTCAGCTTTACATAAAAGGTCAGGAGGTGATACTGGACACGGTGACAACAAACTCCCAAAGTTGAGCTCCACCCTCCGCCCCAACTCAACTTGCCCAGAACAAACAACGATACAGGAGCAAGCCGATTTCAGCTCGCGGTTTAGATAATTGCCGGTGCTCCATTTGTAGAGTTCGAACAACGGACACGAGAAATTGCACTTGGATTGCAATGACAAAACCGTTGCTAGGTATCATAAAATCCTACTTCTTCAGTGAGGAGCAAATAGTTTGTCAACAAGACTGGCAGAGGCAGCTTTGTCAACACCTTGATGAGAGCAAATCCGTTTTTGTCTCTGTCGCAGAGAAAAGCACGATAAAACTTTCGAATTGTTTTTCTGCAAAATTGCTTCAATTTCAGTGGGCCCACCATTGACTGGGATGATCCTCTGGTCAAACAGTTTCCGCCCATTTCAGCAAATAACTCCAATAGCGTCTCCGAATTGTCCTGAGTGGTCAAACAGTTGAACGCGGTTTTGCAATGCTCAAAGATCCTTTCGTGCATTCCGAAGGCATCTTTCTCCAACGTAGCGATGAACTGCAGCAAGATGACGCAATGCAGGTGTTTCTTCTTCCGGACAGCTTCCAACAACGCAACAGTTGTATGGTATTTGTTGACGCTGGAGAAGTCTGAATATTCCTTCAGAGGGTCAGCCCCGTGTTCCAGCAGCAGTCGAAGATACAAAACATTGTCCAGCGAGAGGCTCATGTTGATCGGGTACGAATACAACACCCATCCTTCACCCATTCCACTGTAGCCGTGCATGATAGCTTTGTTCACCTGGAAGCAGACACCAATGTCAATCAACGAACCACTCACAATGTGTTTTCAGGTGACACAAGTTCCAGTTCCCAAGCAGTAGAGGAAAGAAAGTAGCCCCAAACTTCGAATGCACGGCGAGGCGTTGCTTCAATGCGCGGAGCAACATGAACACACGACACCAACGCCTTGCTTGACTGGTCCACCGAGTTTTGTGAGTGCACCAGTTTCTAATCTGTGGTCGTGATAACCGTCTTGCCAAAACCTACCTGGGCACCATGTTCTATCAGAAGTGTCATCATATCATGCTGTTTGTACTCCAATGCAGTTGTTAACGCAGTGGTCGCTTGACCGTAATTGATGTCCAGTTTCGCTTCTTGCACCAGCATTTTGAGAACATTGGTTGAGCCTGAAAGTGAACATCAGATCGTTGACAACTTCAAACAAAAGCACGATTTCCAAAAACATGAGGAAAGTTGTGCACCGGTAGTTCAAGTACCACAAGGTAAAGTGGAGTTCACCTTCACGAACCGCAAGCTGAATGCATGTCATTCTTCTCGCTATTCCAGGCCAGATCTTTGTTCCTTCCCAGAGCTGCACATTGTAGAGCCCAGTGCCAACTCCCATCAGTTGCTTGAGAAAGCGGTCTTGGTCCTTGCACACCGCCGTGTAAATGTCTGTTGTCATCATTTTGACAGTTCTTGTGTTGGAAGTTACACAACAGCTGTTCAGTGATTACCTGTGCTCATCTGAGCCCCAGTTCAAAGCGCACACGAAAGACGTAAACACTAGTCTCCAAACTACAAGTGTTTGAGCAGATATTTCTCTGTGACATTCAAAAGCACGACAAATATCGAACACGGAACAACCAAAGCAGATAAACCAGGACTGCAGACATTCCCAGCAAATGCTCTTAATAGGCGGCGTGTTCTCAAATTTGTCGAGTGCTCAAGTTTGTTTCTGAAAGCCATAAGACGCAGTTTTTTACAATATCTGATTTCTTGACAGAGAATTTTCAGGAAACCTGTCTCACTTCAGTTCATGGTGTCCGATGTTGTTCAAAATATAATCGAATTGCTCCAGAATCCACGGACCCAGTTTTTCTCGGGTCATACGAAACAGTCAAAAGTAAAACCTCAGACAGCAAATGCTGTGGACCTGAAGAACGCGCCATCCAGGGCCAGAGTACAGAATGAGTTTGTTTCGAATGATTCTGTTTCGCAACTATTCACATCATTATTCTCATTTTCATTTGTGATTTAACAACAAATAATTAACATAATCACAACACTGCAAACAAATTGTGGTAACTGTCTGAAAACACAAGTTGCACCATTTCACCATTTGAAAGAAACATTTTGTTGATTCAGATGACGCGGTGGAAGATTTTGTTGACAGAAACAAGAAAGAAACAGGAAAACAACTGACAACAAAATATTTTGGCGAATGCTGACACCAGACACAAACTAGAGTCCACACGTTTTCAAGACAATGTCACGAATAAGGCTGAAGGTTTTGACCCTGAATTGCTGGTGAGACTTGATTGCCAGCTGAAACCACGTACCAGCCATAAACTTGCTTGCAATTATACAAGCCTGTCCCAAAAGTCTGTCAGGTGATTGCAGAACAACAAGCAGTCGATCGGAATGTGGCGTAGCCAAAGACTTTTGGGACCAGCCTCGTGTACTCGTAGATCGGGATCTGAAATCTGTTGCACCAGCAAGCCATTGGCTCGGCTGTTTGTTACTTTGTCTGTGGTAGTTCAGGGTGAACATCTTGATTTCTTTCTACTTGTTTGTTGTTTCAGGGCTCTTCCGACTGACTACTTTCCCTTTCCCTGCCAGTTGAAAAACGAGAGAATAGCTGCCATTCAGAAAGAGCTCGCAAGTGGGAAATACGACGTGGTGTTGCTTCAAGAGGTAAATTTGTTGAAAAGACAGCCCTTCTGCACATTCGATCTGAGAACTTCGTTCCCGCTCTTAACTAGCTTGTGGGAGTGGACTGTCAAGTGATTTATGACTGGCAAAGTCTAAATTGCCAACAAGAAGTCCCGGTAGCGGGGTACCTGATCGTCACGCGCCATCTTACCGTCCATACCACAGGTCGCAAGGGGAGGCGGACAATGGCCAAGGTGGGTGTAATGGCCAAGGTGGGGGAGGGGGTCAGGAGAGGAAAGGGGCATGAGGAGAGGCGGTAATGACCAACGTGTGAGGGAGAGGTGGTCAAAGTGTGGACAGACGCACACTTGAACGCTCCTGGTTTTCAAGCCGTTGCTTCACCCAGATGCCCGCCACCGAGACCAAATACCGAGACTATCAATGAGACCATCAGTTTGATCAATCGTCAATGGATTCCACACAGATCTCGTATTTGTGAAAAAAAAACCACTGTCTTGAGTCTAGTTTGTCAGGTTTTTGTGACATTACATGCGCACTTTGTCTTGCAGATATGGCAGCAGTCTGATTTTGAGAAACTAGTCAACGGAACATTGAGTGTTTTGAAGTACAGTCATTACTTCCACAGGTCAGCTTGTCATTCTCTTGTTGCAACTTTCAAACTCGCACAGGAAAGTGGGCATCGGGTAATCCCAGTTGTCTTTTGGTCAATGTAATTCCAGTGGTATGATTGGCAGTGGCGTGTGCATTCTTTCCAAGTATCCAATTGTGGAGACATTCCAGCGAAGATTTTCCTTGAATGGGTACCCCCACAAAATTTGGCACGGTGACTGGTTTGGTGGAAAGGTTGTCGGACTCGCCCAGGTGTTGGTGGATGATTTCAAAGTCAACATCTACGCGGCACATGTATGTTCCTTTCATTCTGTCTTTCTCTTCTCCAGGTCTTTCTCTTCTCCAAACAGATTTGTGAGCTTTCAGGCTCGGTTTTCCTCACACACACACACACACACACACACACACACACACACACACACACACACACACACACACACACACACAAACACCATATGTTTTTCCGTCCTTTTCAGACTCACGCTGATTACGGTGATTGTGCCGAGTATCTTGCGCAACGCACTCTTCAGGCGTACGAGTTGAGTCAGTTCGTCAAACACACCAGCCAAGGCTGCGACGCTGTCATAGTTGGAGGGGACTTGAACATGACACCTAATGAATTGGCTTTCAAGCTGGTTTTGGCAAACGCGAATCTCTTGGATTGCTGGACCTCACAGGTATCCGTAATTTCAAGCTGTTCTCCAGCCAGTTTTGTTTTGCTCAAAACGTTGGCACTGCTGTCCGCAACAAGTGACAAAAGTGTTCGTGTGTATTTTCAGACGTACAAAGTTGAAAATGAAGCAGATGGCCACACTTCAAACCTCAAAGACATACTTGGAGATTCACACAAACAATCCAAACGCATTGACTACCTTCTGTTCAGGAATAATACAGGTCGCGTAGACTTTAGTGAGATTCCACATACCGTTCAGGACCATGTAAATTTTGTTGAATTTATTTGTGGTTTCGGGCCTCGCGAACTTGGAGAGTACGCGCGTTTCTTTGTTCAGGTTTTGACATGGTGTGTGAAAAGAGCAATGTGTGCTTGGGAAAAATACCTGGAGAGAATTACAGTTTTTCGGATCACATGGGAGTTGAAGCAACATTCCAGATAAGAAGAAACATCACCGGTGTGCAGTTGTTCTCACTGTGAATTATTCCAATCGGTTCTATGGCGGAACTGCAACTGCGGTCATCAATGGAACCTGTCATTTCAGGGTTTGCATCAGAAGGGGACCGTGACAACTTGCACATGCACATTCCTGAAGCCCAGAAGATTATCCAGGATGGAACTGACAGGGTGCGTGAAATGAACCTTCAAGAAGTTTGCGTGTGAGCGGCGAACATGTTCTTTCTGCAGCGAATTGGGTTTAGCTTGTCTCTGCCCGCAGGTGTACAGCAGTCGACGCCTGTACTGGCTGCTCGCCGTCGCGTGTCTGCTACTACTCGTGATGTGCGCTGACCTTGGCGCTCCGTTCGGTATCAACGCCGTGCTCGCGCTGTGCCGCACCGCAATCACGCTGTGCGCCGGGTACGCACTCGTCAACGCCATCGTGCTGAGCAGCGTGGAGCTCAACGGTTTATTGTCAACTAGTAAAGAACTGGAAAAGCTCGCCAAAACCCTGAAGCAACAATAATGAAAGTTCCGAAAGGCCAGAGGCGAACTACAACTGTTGTGATTGCAGCAGTGTTTCAAGCTGTGTGCAATCCGCAAAATCAAGAAGACACGCGGTCTGTGTGAGTGTTGGCTCACGAACCCATATCGAAGTGAACGAAAACTTCTGCACGATGTGTGAAATTGTTGTTCAAGGGGTTTGAACAAAAAATACAAATATTTGCTTGTCTTGGAAATACTTTCCTTGGGGAATGAAAGGTCCGAAAAGACTTCGCATTCACAATATGTATACCTCTGGCTTGTTGAACAGAAAAAAGAGGACGGAGGGGGTTCCCAAGTTTCCTTCAATTCTTACCAAATTCTTTGTTTGGTCCCACATTTTTGGTCAGGTTTATGAAAAAAACATTGAGGGAATCTCTGCACACTTGATTTCGGACCTCAGAGACTGAGCTTGAACTGTGAATTATTTGCACCCTCGAACCGTCCCTCAGATTTTGACGGAAAGGGGCGGGGGGGGGGGAGTGTCCTTGAATACATTCATTGTTGTGAGTAAATTCGGGCCACACGTATCATTTTGCGCAGAAACGACTCAAGTTTTGTTTGCTGTGCCACGCACACTCGTATGGTGCCAGGATCAGGTTCTGTTGTAACAAAAAGAAAAAGGAAAAAAACCCCAACACTTTCTCCATTGCGCTGACTACAACAAACTCTTGAAAATTTACAACAAGTTTCACCAATAATTGACAAAACTATGGCGGAAGCCGGACACCTGGTACGTGAAAAGTATTCGGTCCGCCCTCAATTATTTTGAATTGCACGCGTGTAATCAATTTCTGTCTGGACTCGACGAGTTTTATTCAATTCCTTGCCTTGTCGAGCGAATTCTGTCAGATCTGACAATTCTGTCCAAGAACTCGGAACAAATGAAGACAAAACACAAGTGTTATCGGATCCTTGCGCAATCAACAGCAATTGATACGGAAACAATACAGGTTCATTTCGGATAATTCGAACCACCCTTTTTGCCGATGAAAAAGTCGAATTATGTGAAAGTCGAATTATGAAACCCATTTACAACACACACAAATCCAAACCTGTTCAGAAAAAAAGTCGAACGATGTAAAACTTGAATTACGGACGTTCGAATTATCCGAAATGGACCTGTACTTTGTCTTCCATCATTAGTATTTCCTCCTCGAAGCGTGACTTTCTCAAAACACACAAGTTTGCAACTATCTTGTATCACAAGAAAGCTGTGATTGTTTTGAAAAGAAAGAAGGAAAAAATCATTCACAGAAACGTAACAAGTCGGAAGGAACTCCCCACATCACGCACCGTGCCTGCACACAAATTGATGTTCCACCGATCGATTCTTCCTTTCTTGCACGTCTGGTGGTCACGCTGAATCAGATTCGTTGCTGTCAGAGTCGGAATAACTCCCGACAAGGCTCAGTGCTGACACGGGAGGCTTGGCCGCCTGCTCGCCCGCCTTCACCTGCGGTTCTTTTTCAGCTCCAGAAACTTCTGGTGCCTTGTTGTGTGGCATTTGTGTGTCCCGTTCCGAGCTGACGGCAACTGATGCAGGTTTCTCGCTCGTCTTGACAGGTTTCTTCTTCACAAGCGTGCCTGCAAGCGATTTTGTCATCAAACTCCCAACACTCCTCTGCCAGCTTTCAGTCTTTTTCTTTTTGACAGCTGTGTTCTGAAATTAAAAGGAAACATTTTTCGTCACATGAACACAAAGGTGACGCCATAAAGAAGCGTGAGCTTTTTTCAACTCTCATTGAGCACGCGTGCATCAACACAATTCCATCGACTGTAGTACCTCTGTCAGAAAATCAGTAGGTTTCTCTGTCGATTTCAGTTTTTTCTGCGGCGCAGCCAGTGCGTTCTCAGCGGAGTCGTCATCATGGAGACGCTTTATCTGCTCTTCGCCGCTCTTTTTCCCAAATATTGACCTGCACAGCAAGACAAAAGTTTAGTCAGGACCGAAGACGCAAAAGAACATAGCGACGGCAGTCAATCCAACCCACTCCTTGGGAAGTCGGGCCTGATTGCGCGGGAGAAAGGGGAAACTCACAACGTTGTTCCACAGCAAGAACAAGCGGAGTGAACTCACTCAATGAAGGCCTCATCTTCTTCATCCTGCAGTTTGCTCAACTGCTCCTTGTAGGCTGTGGCCATTTGAATGAGTTGTTCGTGGTCGAGCTTGGCATGTCTGGAATTGATGTCACGCAACTCTTCGAGATCCTCCAATGCCTCCATCTCGCGTTGCGATGCCTTCGTCCTGTTCTCAAGAACCTGCCAGCACAAACATTGCGTTGAGAATAATACCTACACAGCCTAAACTTGCACACACCAAGGGAACCTCCACATTGAAAAGACGCTTCACACAAACTTCTCCTGTTCAATTGAGCTTGTCACTGGTGTGTTGCAGACCAAGTGTCATCACTTGTTCGTTCTTCATTCGCGATTCAGAAGTAGATCCTACTACCTTCATCGGGTTGTTTTTTTCCTCCTCTTCAATGGCCTTCAACTCTTTTTTCGCCATCTCCTCGGCCGTTCTGTGTGCTTCGAAGTTTCGCGTCGCTCCGTCCTCCAAGGTGTAGTCGCAGTTCTCAGGATCAGTCTATCAGCACACAAAAACTCATGGTAAATTGAACGAAAAAAAAGAAAGTGCTTAAATGTAAGGCTCAAGCTTGCTCGAACATGAATCCCATTCTTGTGTTGAACAATGAGCTTGAAAACCACAATCACTATGCCAACCAACCTTGAAGGCTATTTCCGCCACACAACGAGGGCACTTGATGTAGAACCTGAAGATGTACAGCCCTAAATAATTTTCTGTTTCCACCGTCTCCTTCCTTGAGTTGAACTTCTTTCCCTTGTAGATGTACTCGCCGCAAGTAGAGCATCTCATGTTGAACGGCGCCATGATTCGGATGCTGAACTGACGATTCCTTTCAAGTTTCAACTTTGGAATCTTCGTCGGATCGAAGTCCGGAGGGTAGTATTTCTGACAAAGACAAAATAGTAATTGTTCTCAGTCAGCAATACACCATAAGCAACACAACGTCAAACAACAATATGGAAGTTTTGTGAGACTGTCTTTCGTTCTAGCTTCAAATCCTGCCATTATCGCTCACATACACAAACAACTCGACACTTGTTCTGAAATCTTCAGTTGAGATCAATCACGCATCGTAAGTTACATCCAGTTGAAGCACTCCACACGTGTACCTGTAAGAAAATACATAACTCACGTTCAAAACTTTACGCTCGGACATTTTGTTGCCGCTCTACGTTTTCCTCACGAAGTTAGTGTCGATTCTGTCGTTCTGTGTCCCGAGGTGCTCTGTGCCCGTTGCGATGCTGCGTGCTGCAACAACCTGTGCGCGCTGACAAATCGATCGACCCCGCGTTTAATTTGGTTCAAAATGAACTTCGAGATGATCATTTCAGGGTGATATCTTTCGTGGGGAGTGCGCAAGAGCATATTCTGACGTCCATCAGCTTGCTTCAAGGTGTCTGAAGTGCAAACGAATGAATGATAAATCAGGTTGTTTTGAGCTGGGATTCTAGGGGGGAAATCCCGTTCATTCAGATTCACACATGAAATCACTTCGTGGTATTTTCGCACGCTGGTATTTTTGTTGTGTGTCTGAAAACTCGAGCGTGTAGTATTTACACAATTTATTCGGTAATATTGAACATCAGACAAGATAAAATGCAAAACGCGACGCGACACACGAGCAATAAAACGCACTACAGAAATATTACCACTGAGATGCCATCTTTGAGTTCACGTGGCTGAACTTTGCATCGTATCTGCGAACGCAGTCTCTTGTTGCAAGAGCACACGTGTGAAATAAATTATTGTGAACACCGCAAGGCAAAGTTGAACCCTCCCAATTCAATTTCGACCGAGGCAACGAGAACCCGGACACTGCGTGTACACAACGTTAACATTTCTCGACTCGAACGAGGACAGAACTTGCAAGCACGCTCAGTCCACAAAGAGTCATTTGCACGCAGTGGGGTACATTTGGAAGCACGGCAGTAGTAAAGCAACATATATTGCTATCAGTGCGCACGCATCACTTTCAAGGCGTTTCAGCTGCCGGTACCTCTGTCCAAAGGTTGCACAACTTTGCTTTGCCGCGCTGCGGAATTTCAGTTCTAAATACTCTGTAATATATTAACCACATGTAACAATCTAACGAATACAATTCTGGCTATACCTAATAAATAATATTCACAATATTCGTCTTTGTTTACACCACGAAGTTCAATAACTTATGTTAAGTTAAAACAAAACTTTTCAATATGGTGCGACTTACAAACAGGAACGACAGGTATTCACTGATTTGTCTTCAGCATCGAATAAATAATGACATTATTGCACAGAAGAACAACAAGGACAGCCTGACACCTGCTGACACCACAAGAGTAATACTGTGATTTTAAGATCAGTATTTCCGAGAGTTCGCAGAGCCACGCTTGTAAATGTCTTCCAGACCTGTTGAAAGAGTAGCAGCACAAATCCGCGAAGAAAAAAAAAAGCAAGCAAAAATACGCCACAAGAAATCAACCATGAACAGGCACCAAACAGATCTATTTTTGTTTTTTCTCTTGTGTACATCTACTTTTTTTTCAGTCGTCATATTTTTTCGGTCTTTTTACAAAACTGAAAAAAAAAATCACATAAAAAATAAATATAAAATGCTGCAATAAATACTGGAAAGCATTTTTCCTCCTTGCATCTCTTAACGCAGATATGTTGTGGCATTTCGGATTTGTCAAGTTTTTACGGCTGAAAATTCAATTGACCTTCAAATTTACAATGCAGAGAGGAGCATGTACATTGAGAAGACTGTGAAGGTAACTGCAGCACAACGAACAGGGTTCTTTCATCCTTCTCAGCCAAAACGACCAAACACGTGAACGTAACTCATCACACACAAGGTGCCTTCGACAAAACAGCAGTCCAACCCATATTTCTATTCAAATGGTTCAGGCAGCACGGATATTGAAAACGTGTCGTGTCAGTCTGACAATTTAGTTTTTTCTTTTCAGTCCGAACTGCAGCAATGGTTCAGCGACTGAACTGAAACAGGTGGCAGGAGTTGCGAAGCAAACAAAGCTGGGGCTGAAAACCAATGGCAAGAAGAAAACGAGAAAGAGCGTGCTCGTCGTCGATGTTTTGCAACAACTGATTTTTGCGACAAGCCAGCTTGTACCCAATTAGATTGAATGAAGCAATAAATTAAACAAACAGTTGGATAAGTTACTCTTTGGTGTTCGGACTCTGAACGTCGGTTGGGCGTCATTTGTTCTTTGCTGCACCAGAAATGCAAACATGCGCATGAGATGTTTTGCAGAAAACTACACCACGGAATGACATGCGCAAGCAAGTGATAATCAAACGAAGCACTGATTCTTCTCGAGAAATGCGTGCATTTTTGATGGAATATCTCCAATAGCTGATTGGTTTGTACCAATGTTTCCGTCACTGCACATGTCCAGGGCATAAATTAAATAGAAACGTACAAGACCCTATCTACTTCCATCACACCACAAGCATCTAAAGCAAACAACACGTACAGCGTTACCCTGCAAAAGGCGTTCACGAAATACCTACTGTCTGTCCTTGGAAGGTTTCGGGTACACTGGTAATGAATGGACACCATCCATTGACCTTTTTTCAAGCTTCACTCACGAAGGTTATGTTCTTTTCCAAGAGTTTCTTCAGACGCACATACACAACTCCGAACATCATCCTCTCTGCGTTTGACGCCAAATGGCGCCCCGAGGACATTCAAAAGGCTCAACCGTTTTGAACAGTGCAATACAATGGAATAAATAGTAAATATACAAAACGCTACCTACGCATGCGAATTGTTAGAAGCAAATACGCATGTTTTCACATTCATTTCCAGACACCCATGTACACACACATTTACATTTTTTCGACGAATTTCCCCCGGGAAATTCTGTCTGGCGCCTCTGTCCTCGACCAAGGAACCCCCTGTTCTCCGATGGCAGAGCGACAAACTTTCAACGTCACACCAACACACATGGACACGTTCATCCAATCAGGTAGCCAGCAACTCAGAGCGAAGCACTTGGCAAGTTGTTACATTCTGTTTGCTTACAAAGTGCTACTTTTATTGGTCCTTGTCACAACATTGTGCCTTCTCGATCTGATGAGGTACCACAACGTCTGCTTGCCCTTTGTGTGGTAGCATCAAATCTTGTGTGGAAATTGGTGACCTCGCGGAAAATGAACACATACGCACACGGGTGAGGTTACCAGGCCAATGAGCAGTTCAGAACTTCGGGCACAACCCCATCAGATCGCCCTTTGTTGTCAATTTCATATCACAACCAAATATGCTAGATCATTTTCCTAAAAAAAACTTCTCAGGTCAGGCAGCCGACATTGTAAAAAGCAAACCGCTTATAAGAATTACAGGATGCGGTTTCCTCAGCTTAGCTCCCTTTTTCGTCCCGTTGAGCAATGAAACCAAGCAGCCCCGACACGAGGCTACGGTCTCTTTCCCTTGCGTTGTGCACTGGGCCACTCGTGAGGAATGACCCTCAAAGCCAGTGGCAGAACACTTGACAGAACTGCTGAACACCATCGTGACATTTGTGCACAGACAAAGTCGGAACAAAGGAAAAGGATGACCACGTCATAGCAGAACCAAACTTTTTGTCCTTTCGTTCCAAGAAGAAATTGACACCACGCAAGTTTCAGCGTCGGTCAATAACCAAATCAGTGTCAACCACGAGTGGTTTTGTCGAACCCGAGTTTCTGCCGTTGGTGTTTGGCAGCTCTGTCAATGCAACACAAATATTGTAAGTCCAAATTGCCTAGTTCAGAGTCAAAATGTTTAAAACCTGAAATTCCCTAAACGCCCTGTTCAGACCTCCATTGCTATACACGAATTCTGCGGCACAATGTTGGTCTTGTTCTTCAGCGCGCTGGACAGCGACAAGTCGAGCACGGCGCTCGCGAGCAGGTGGTCGTCGGACATCGCCACTTGGCGCGAGTTGTCTTCGTCGTGGTGCAGGTCGAGCGGCAGCGCCCTGTCGAGCACCGGCGGCTCCGAGTAGGTACACGAGTCGAGCAGGTCCTGAGGCGTCGCTGGCGCCGTCAGCGGCAGCGGTGCCGCCTCCGCCTCGGCCACGTCCGGCGACCCCGGTGCGCTCGACGCCTCGCTCCCCGGCTTGGACGACGCCATCGACGGTTGACACAATTTGCACCCTGGGTAGAGGTTGATATCCACCAGCAGCTCGCCGTTTGCCCCATAGAAGACAACTCCACAGCAAATCTGAGTCCTGCAATACATTCCGACATTGTACACACCCAATAGAAACACGAAATCGACTTCAACTGTTCCGATTCATTTTGCAATTCTTTTCAACAAAATGCTCTTTGGCAAATATTCTATGCATGAGTGAGCGCACAAACCTTTTCCAGTAGGTGAGATCGAGGAAAGGGCTGCAACGCATCGGTTTGCTTTTCTTGCGCTGCTGCTTGCGGCGCGACGACGACGACGTTCCCTCGTCGTCTGAGCAGTCGCTCGGCAGTGGGCTGTACGGGTCGAGCTCATGATCAGAAGCACCGTCCACTGCAAAGAAACCAACGTGGACGTGCAAACTCAGTCATATGTACCGTCGACTGACGGTGATCTTTGAATCACCTGGTTAGCCGTTTTGTTTTCTGTATTTACGTAACGAAATCCCAGTGGAAAACAATCGGCTGAAAGAGATGAGATTCACACCAGCAGGGACCTTTCACAAGGACACTCCATTACTCCAGCGCAACCACCAAGGGCATGCCTGTGTGTAAATACAAACACGAAGCATCAAGTGCTCCAGGGCGATTCGGTAACTTTCATTCAATAGCACAACTTCATGTCACGTTGTGTGTACCAACAGCCCAGAGACCTCCATAAATTCAGTGCAAGAACTTGCAGATCGACATTACTTTTCCAGCACAACTCACGCCCGACACATGCTGTGCTGGACAGCAAGTGCAGGTGCACCGATGCGATGTCAAACGACCAATCTCACGATTGGGAAGCAGTTTCTCACGGACCAACAACGCCGTTCTTCGAAGACTTCAACCCTGCACGGGAGGAAAGGGTGAGTACGTACAGCACAAACTGAGGGCGTCTTGATCGTCGCCGAGTCGCTTCGCGAGACGGAACTTGCTCTTGTGCTTGTGCTTCTTCTTGAACTTGGTGTCCTTGATGTTCCTGCTCTTCATCTTCATCATCGACTTGGTGCCCGGGCCTGCTCGCGCGTCCACAACCTGAAACAACAAAACCAAGTGAGAACCGGACTTCTCGCACAGTTTCACAATATGGAACACCACAGCGACGTAAACGCCTTGTGGACGAATTGTGTGTGGTGTGTTGGATGAAGGGATACCGCTGAATACTGGACAGGCGAGCAGAAACACGACACGGACACGCGTGTTTTCGACCGCATCAAGTGATTTACATCGATTGACTCGCCAAAATGGCTGAACACGCATCTATTTCTTGGAATCGTTTTTCAGCGAATGAGCGAAAATAAGCGGCACACACGTACGTGCGAACACAATCAATCGGCAGTTGGCAATATCTGGTGTTCCGTTTCAGTTTGGTGAACAATCTTTTGTTCTCTCAAGTGAAGTTTCAAGGTACTCGTGTTTTCACAATCGAAAACAATTTGCTGTAACTTTCCGGGGGCAGGGGGGGGGGTGCCCTTGCTGGTCTTCTGTACAACTGGAAACCCTGACAGTTCTCGATTTGGCGACAATGCTGCGCGGTGACGTGCGACCATGTTTCCACGGACGCCCATTCCAGCATGTGAACACCTTGTTGACACAATGATCTGCTTTTGTTGCGACGAAGAATACACCGGCGTTTCCCGGAACTTGCGCGCAATCCATTGATCAATCTTACGTCGCAGATTAGAGAGCTGCTTCGCCGCCACCACCAAACTTCAATAAAAGGCAAAACTGCGTCGCACCGAATGATGACCCTGTTCTCGAGCCATAATTTTCTTTCACGGATGATGTTTTGCTTTCTACGAAGCAGCGCATTCACGTTTCCAGGGAAGCTCCCAACACGGATGTGTCAGCACTGAAGTCCGGTGGGTCAGTCGCAGTTATGTTTTGGCGATTCGATCTTTTTTATTTCAAAGAAATAATTTGTTCTGATCAGCAAGAAAGAGTTGTGGTTTCCAGTTTGAAAACTGAAGAAATTTGGAGATTTAAAATCTTATGTGTGTGTGTGGACGTCGCACAACACAGCTCGAGGATCAAAGAACCCAACCATTCTTCAGAGGCTGCCATCTCGTGCAGCAACAAGAGCTGTCACTTCGTCATGGCAATGAAAAATTGCGCGTTCATTTCGACCGGCTCACAATGAGCCCGCTTGCAGCCGGCCAGCAAGTAATGAGTGGCGCAGCGGTTGGGGCGCGGCCCCTGACCCCTTTAGACGTGACCCGAAGCTGACCCGGCACGCAGTGGCCAGACCGCAGCTGCGGGCGGGCGGCCGCGCCGCTGGCTGTGCCCAGAATCTGGGTCAGTCTGACCTGATTTTAAATTGTCATATCTCACAGCTGTCACCACTCGTATTCGGCCACCCACTTTCGTCAGTCAGCTGTGTGTGTGCGTTTCTCCAGCTGTCTTGTTCTGGCAAGCGCTCAACCGTTTCCATTCGACACCGTGTCGGCGTTTGTCACCCCACCCCAGGGGCGAGGTTTCGAAAAAATACTAAATGTGGTAATCTGCAAAACTGTTCTGTTCACTTGCACAAGTTCTTGTCTGAACCATTCCACCGCAATTTTGAAAATTTTTAAAACGGAAGATGGGTGTCGGGGGCGGATGGATCATTTCAGACATTTTTTGTTGTTGCAACATAATCAGTTCCCAACGAAAGCACCGTACACAGGACAAAATCATTCGTATTGCGACAGGATATTCGCCAAATTCGCAGGTGGCAACAAATAGCTCCACGCAAGAGCCGCCTGCGCCCACGAAGCTGTTGCTTCTCAGTGCTGTTTGGGTTCTGTCGGCTATTTTTAAAATGCAGACAACCACACCAAGACCAAGACTTGGACTGATCCCCCATTCAGTGACGAGCGAGTTGGTCGTCTCGCACTTCAAAAAGCAAATCGAGGCTTTCGAATCGCTTGCTTTCTTTTGTTTCAAGCTCCTCGTCCTTTCACAGCAGCAAAAGAATTTTTCAATGTATCGATTTTGGAATGACACGCTCGCACAAGTACAAAAGTCAGTGGGGCAAAGATGAAAACGTGGATGTCACACAGAACCATCACTATCGACGTGTGTGCAGACAATTGGTCAGCAGCAGGGAAGGCCACAGAATCATTATGTAACCGGTGGCATCCACAACGTACGCTGTGTGGAATCATTTTATGACTAACACCACAAAATACCAAATCAATGCCACCCAGCAAGGAATGTCAAGGCACTTTTGAGTCACTCCAGCGCGGGCAGCATGGACAATTTCGCACAGAGCACACGAGTTTTTATGAAGCACACCCGTGTCTGCGACAACAGGCAAAGGACGTCAATTCCAAATCTGCCTTCTCCCTTTGTCTGGGAGCTATTTACTTGCACCGATTGACCAAAATGACTGCGTGCCCTGAAGCCAAACTCATAAATATGAGCGCAACTTTTTTATCCAGTGTAAATTGCTTTACACCAAATCACACGCAGCAGAGGACGCAGTGTTGTGGAGGTTGTTCGAGCAAAAAGGTGAAGCAAAAACTTGGCATATGATCATATCGTGGAAGCATGCGCCGGCATGCAAGAATCTCAGTCAAGACAAAGAAAGGCAACTTGGGAGTCTGATGATTCGTCTCCCGCAACTCGAATTTTTAGCTGACGATTTTGGTCGCAGACAGCTCTTTTTGAATGTGAGCTCTAAATGCCTAGAACGTCCGACTTTTCCCCAGCGCTCGGGTCGTGACGTCTCATAGGAAACGCAACGTGTAACTCCTCTCCTGGGGGTTTATTCACGCTCCAGACAACGCGAATACTCACGTGAGCCCAGTGTCGAATCTTCTCCTTGGGCAGTTTCTTCCACCTCTTGACGAGCAGGACGCAGGCGTTGCAGATCTCGCCGGAACGCCGCTCGTACAGACAGAAGCAGTTCTCGAAGTCCGACTCGTAACGCTTGCTGTCGGTGAAGCGCGAGCTCGACGACTTGGCGCGGCAGATGCAGCATCCCTTCATGCTGCGATAGATCTTGGGCTTGTGAAAACTGAACATGATGACGGTCAACTGTCTTCAGGCACTAACAGTAGTTGAACTGGTGATCTGCAAATAAAACAAATGACCGTTAGGCACTTGTCAAGGCGTGGCGAAACGAACTGCGCATTTTCTTCGACAAGACAGATTGTGTTGAAGCAGTCACTTACTGACTAAAAGTTATCACCACTGTCCAACGTGCAAAAAATGTTTTGACCTTTCTTTGTTTTGGACACCCAAAAGTGACAACCTTTTCGACGAACATTCGATCCCAAACAAAGGTATTCGGCCTCTGCTTACGTCACAAGTTTACATATCCAAGTCCAAGCCTTCCAAACAAAAGATCATTGTCACACACATGCCACACAATGATCTCCCTGCCAAACTACGCTGCAAAGTCACCAATTTGGCTGACATTTCAAAATTCGCCCGAACTTCTTCACGACAACCCAAATGATACCACTCCTGTAACATTTCCTTTGTGACATCAAAAAGAAAGATTCTTCGCCTCAGCCAAATAGCCCAAATATGGTCAAAGCAACATTTGGACGTCAAAAACTGTTTTACCTGAACTATCCACCCGCTAGAAAGGGTTGGTCAGCTCAGCCTCCGAAAGAATCTGTATCCAGTAAACAAATTCGTGTGATGTCACATTGTTGGTGACGCAAATGCACCTACTAGAAAGCCTACATCCTGCAGCGTAATAGCATAAAAATCGCAGTTGACAGCTGAAACGGAAGAGAATCGCCTCTCTTCTAACTTCGCGACAACGGTACAAAGGCCTGGCCTTCGCATACCTTTCATTCCCGGAGAAGAACAACGCCTAATTCCACGAGAAATAGCCGTTTGAAATGAACAAGGATGTGCGTCGCAGAATACTGAGAATATGGCTGCTTCCTGGCAGCCCAGACAAACATGTGTCTACAGGATTCACGTGGCTAAGCCACTCGCTGCTGTGACGAGCCAACGGCAGACGCGAGCTCAGGCAGCCTCGGCCTCCGCACACCCGCGCGCTCTTTGTGAACTTGCTATTGATTCGCTCTCCATCTCTGCGTACGTACTATCAGTATGCCTCACCCAACCGGCGAAATGATTCACCCAACACTGATTCACGATGAATGTGCCGCGAGATACTCGACAAGTATGCCTGAATTGCACTTTTACACCGACATGTCACTTCAAGAGGACAATGACATCTGGTAAGCCCCGTGTCGCTGTTTCGATTTGAAACCTGCAAACTGCGTCACTAATCTGCGTTTTGATTGCAAACTGATCTCCGACAGATTGAATGCCCATCATGCTGTCAGCCACGTTGCGAGGAAGAGACAACGAAAACTGAAAATGAAAATGGTCCCATTGAATTTTTTGGTTTGCGTTCATCAGTGACGTGACAATGTCCAACGGAAGTCACCTTGCCTTTGCTGTCGCAGTGATAAACGTCAACGTCACACTGACGTACACGCCACAAATTTCCAGAGTCGTGTCTCCAAAGCTCAAAACGTTCAGACACTGAAAGTGACATCCACACGTCAGTCCATCACGACGAGGTAGAATATCCACAGGTGGATCGTACACATGGAGTAATATTATGCACATCTCATTACCGAGTGCAACTAGTTTTTTTTGGAGCGGAGAAAAGCCTCTTGTTGCACGGAATTCGCCTCAGTGTTTCCCATGAACTGCACGTAAAACTTGTTTGGACCCACAACGTTCAGATCTCGGCAACAACTCGCAGCGAAGTGCCGAAATGCGTCGTTCACGTAAATCCAACGCACAAGAGCCAGAAATAACGGTTTTCTGCATTAATTTCGGTGCATGTCCCCGAGTTGCAACTCAGCTGTGACAGCTGGCTGTTCAAAGATGTTGCTCTGTCCCCTCAGTTCAACTCGAGTATTGTGTGCGTGTGCACAGCGCCCAGGCAACACGCAATAAATGAACAATTCCCAGCTCACAACGAAACGACAGGCACCATTTCAATGTGTACTCAAAATAACACTGACTGAACCTGGACACAAATTTACAAGTGAACAATCGCAACTTTTGCACCGCAGGGCAAAAGCGACCACGACAATGATTCGCAACTTGACGTGACCTGAGGACGTTGTGTTCATATCTCTGACAAACTACACCGTTTTCCCCGACCTGTTCTCTCAGTTTTTGCTTGCAAATTTCGAGGAGACAAGCTGGGCTGCGAGCTGTAAATGTTTGCATGGCGAGAGATTCACCACGAGAACTGCTCAATTATTCATTTTGCCGGAAAAGCAATTCTAATTTTGATGCCGAAATTTCCTCAGATCCGCTTGTACTCGTACATGTTTGTTCGATCTCCTTATCTTCTTCAAAGTTTCTTTGTGTCGGCGACAGTTTCACCACAAAAATGCGAAGCACTCAGCACGTGCAATGTCCGCTACGCGCACACACCAGGTGAGCCCACGCAACCAAACGACAAAGAAAGCACATTCTGACTGGCATGATCTCTACCGACCACAATCCCACTTCAAGACGAGTTCGCGTTCCGGATTATGTGGACGACACCAGGTCCGAACAGAAGCAAAGGTCAATCTGTGACAAATGAATGTCAACGTCACCAAACAAACTTATCCAGATATCAAGAACGGTTTGGCACATTATGCGCGAAACAATACCCACAGCCAGTGGGCATTTTTGTGCATGTGTGGCTGTGAATGCTTGAATGCGCGTCGAGGCGGTCGTGTCTGGGTCACGAGGGCAAGGTCGAGGTTCACGCTGACCGTCGCGCTGACCACCAGCCCCTCGGCGACCGAGTAATTAGTGACCAGCGTCAACTGCACTGCGTCTGACCTTCGTTGCCAGACCGCCAGAACTGGTCTCGTGTCTCTTTGCAACAGAAATCCTCGGCCAGCAATTTTAGTTTGCAAACCCTTGCAGAATGTCCCGCATTTTCTCCACAACCCAACCGGATCCCGATCCTGTTGCTCAAACATCATCTGGGTCGTGCACACAAAAACATGTGTTTGCATTCAAAGCATGCAAGCCCACGAGTACATACATTTTTGAGACCATTTGCATTTCACGCTGGTTTCACCCGTAATTGGACACTTCCGCTTGCGCTGAAATATTTTTGGCCAAGTGTAGCGAATAAAATTTCAGAAAGCCACGAAGAAAAGTGAAGCACAAAGCAAGCATTGACAACAGAGCTCTCTGACAAGATGTGCATCTTTCTGCTTGGCAGTACCAACCCTGATCATGGATCCCTCCAGGTGAACATGGTAAGATGCAAAACACACAAAACAGCACAGAAAACGTTCTGGGTCACACATGTTTCAATGTGGAATTACGTCAAGAACTTCAGCCTTCCCCGATGCACAAGTCAGTGACCCAAGCCAACAATCTGTACGTTTAGTTAAATTAATTAAACAGCCCTGAACCACACAACCAGGGTTTTCTGCATGACAAATCCGAAACAAGTGGTGGCGTTCGTGACCGAGCGTCTGTTTGCGAAACTTGTTGCGCAGTTCTCCGCAACTTCGCAGAAGCCCAGTTCCCTATCTGGGTAGACAGGTCAATCGCTCGAATCCGAACGTCCGACTTCTGTCATCAATTCAACAGCTATTTCACCCACTTTCATACATTAACCCAGGAGCGCCAAGACGTCTCCTTTTTCGTTTCCTCGTGATGGAAGAGGGAGGGGGCGTTGGACACAACCATGGCCAAACCCTCTCCGAGCGAAGTCTCCCTGGCTGGGAATCTACGACATCCGTCCGACTCGTAAAGAATAGACGTGCGTCTCAATCTGTGAGCGTTCTGCTCTGTCGATTGTTATCTTCGCGCAGTTCGTCTCTTGTTCACTTGCTGTACAAGTACACAAGTTTGCAGGTTCCATGCAAGAAAGACGCAGGAATTACAATTGGCTGCTGGTCAAAGGATGGAGACTGACAGCATTGCGCAATCAACTTGTCTGCCCCATCGTCTGGAGTAAAAGGCCAGAAAGTGGGCCAAAACAAACGAGGGGTCAGGGCGAGGACGGCCTGCACGCGCGAACAGACGAGACTCCGGCTGGGTCATGACCCACCTGCACCGTTCCGAACAGACATGGCATGAAGCACACAAAACTACTCGGACATCAAGCCACAATTTACACATCACCACTTCGCACTTGCTGTGGCACATCTGCAAGAACTTTGTGACAAAATTCCTTTTCACTCGAACTGAAGTGAATTGATGTCAACGAAAGTTCCTCGCCGGTGTCCACAAAGGGCCAAAAGTTCAATTTGTCTCTGCGGCGTCCAGTGTCCGTTTGCGCAAGAAGCCATCTGTTGAGAGCTGCATTCACCAATTCTATCGTCACAAACGTCAAGATTTATCAAACAGCGCCGGCGTGACCAACATCCACAATTTGTAATTTATCCACACGACACTTTCTCAACACTGGCAATTGCTATTTCAGGAAATCGGCCGGAACTGTCCGTGGCGTACTTTCAGCCACAACGCCAGATCCACGGAACACGTTTTCTTCATTATGCAGATCCTGCATGCATGCTTGCCTGGGGATCGAAGTTCGAGCCTGCGTTCACAGCGCTCCTTTTTATCAAAGATTTTATAAACAGAAGGTTGCAGCAAGCATGAATGTGTTGCGTATTGGTCAGGTGTAACTCGAGTGGCTGTGGGTATTTTTAGAAACAAAGCTGATGCCCGTACCACACGCTGTATCATATTACCCTGTCAGCTCGCAGATCTACATTCCTGCATTTATCACTCGCCGCACCATTCCAGGCACGCGTCCCCTGTCATTTGCATTTTAAAAGGAGACTTGTGGTACGCGCGCTTAAGACAGCAGTGTGAGTACTCAAAGCCCAATACGATCGTATCACAACTTGTCTCACTGTCATGAAGGGAACGCCACAGAGCCCAGGCACCTAAACGCAGACAATCAATACGAGACGGGGACCACTACAATATACATCCAGCCTGGGATGGTCTGACCCTGCGAAGCTGCCTCGCCTCCCCGCTCCCTCCCAGCTTCCCCTGCCTTCCCCGATCCAACTGCACATGCTCAAGCCGGCGACCATCAACCCTGCGTACTCCACTGGCTCTTTCTACACCCGGATTTCCTCTTGTGCTATTGGCTCATGAATTTGCATGCACAGCCAAGCGAGCCGATCACCTGTACACAAACTATCTGTCCAATTTTAGTCTTTCTTGCACCAACAACGGAAACTTTCACTTTTTCGTGTTTTGGAAAACATACCAAGGGCCGTGACGTTGGTTCAATGGTGTTTAAAAATGTCAGTGCAGATTTAAACTCCGCTCCGTCAAGAGTTTTTTTTTCAGCGATTCAATCACAGTTTGTACGCATCAACGCTGTCACTAAAATATGTCCGTGTCCTTCGTTTTTGGTGACTTGATGCCAAACCTCAGCCACATTCGTGCGAAAGGCAAAGCAACACGAATTCAAAATGGAGCCGACAGAGACGCCAATCGCGGTCATAAATGCACAATGAACTCGCTGTGTTTGTGCGTGCAGTGACATGTCAGCTCGACAAACCTACTCCACTTGCATGCATCGAGCTCAAATCCATGTTTCAACTTGTCAACAGCAAAGATCCGTACTTACTCTTCAGAAGACAGTGGGAATAGTATCCAAAAGCGCCTTCAGTGTTGAATGCTTCTTTGTTCGCATTTCCCTGTCCGTACAACTAGGGCAAACGCAGAGAGGCGTGGCTTGTTCGAGATGGAGGGTGACCGGGTCAGGTCACATGGGCGCGCACACGAGAAGTGCGACTGCAATCCCCATACGCTCGTACGAATTGCACGGAAAATTTGGCGTTCAACGCAACGCAAACGTGCGTATTGCACAGATTTCTGTGATCAAATGTCTTTCTGGCGCTGTCAATTTCAGCGCGTCATTGGCAAATCGCAGCGAAATGCATTTCACCGGTGTGAGCACAGCACTTTCCATTGCGGCGAGAATGCGAAGACATAAATCTTCACAAATGGATCGGGGCCGGCAATTCAGTGGAGGGACTTTGCATATTCGTCCCATCGACGGAGCAATTTGCCATGTTACTTCGGCTGGTGAGTTTAGACAGCCAGACCTTGCATGGCAACAGCAAAGAATGGTCGGGGGTTGGACATGGTCTGCCCAACTGATCCATGTCTGCTTCACAAAGAGGACAGTAATTGCAAAAAAATAATTGGTTGAAAAAAATTCTCAACACACAATCAGGCACATGATCACCTGCAAACACTATCTCGACCGTCTTTTGCATCATGCATGATGATTTATGCGTGCGCGTTGGGAAGAACGCAGCTCGCGCATCTGCGCTGCGGCCTGCTGGGGACACGCGACGGTCCAAAACTGAACCAATGCAACGGCCCATTGCTGCCGCAAAAGTTTCTCTTTCATTTCAGGGAAATAAACTACCACATTGTTTGAAAACCCGCCCAGCAAGCAGTTTTTGTTTGTTGTTTTTTTTTTTGCAGGCATTTGCTGATGACCCCGTCCCAGAACATTGACAAGAAAGAAACGTGTGCGTCTGCAGCAGGACATGTCGGTCTGGCTTATTTTTTAGTTCCACGCGTCTGGGTCATTTCCTCCCGCTGTAGGGACCCAGTAACTGTGCGAGCGGACCAGCCGAGTGACGCTGCGTGACCTGATGACCCAGTGACAAGCGCATTTTCAATGAACCTTAACCTCGACCGTGCGTGTGCATTCTTCCTGGAAACCATTGTTCTGAACGTCAAACATGTTAACTTGCCAATAAATTGGACAGATTAGCATGGAACTGGTTGGCAGTGGCAACGCACACGCATCCGCGACATGGCGCGGCGCGCAGACCGACCCGGCGTATTGATCCGCGCGCAGCAGCAGCTGCCGGAAATGCGGGCGCGCGTGCACAGCTGGGCAGGTTTTCGGGATCGAGCCAGGCAATGCGGAAGTCCCCCCTTCGACACATTATCATGCATTCATTGATTGAAAAGTCGCAGCCAATTCTGTCGCCGCCTGACGTTCCCGTTTTACTTTGACAAGATTTTTTCATTGCAATTCACTTCACTTTGAATGTGCTCAAACGCATAAAAGCTTTTTTCAGACGCATTGCAGGTCATCAACGTACAAAATCCGAAAACGCAATCGGGTGTCCTGTGCTGGCGAGAAGTGTCTTGGCAGAAACGATGTTCTGCGGCACCACTCAATTTCCCTTCATACCAAACTTGGAAGTGCGTCGAGCTTTCACAGAAGACAAAGTTTCCGAACAAGAAATCAAAGATCAACGAGCCAGCGACACCTGGCAGCAGGCAGACAATGAATGCTCCAGCAAACAGACCCAAAGCAACGAAACAAACCCTTGGCTTACCCCGCCCACCGGGTTTCCAAACCAGCTGGTGTTTGAAAACCGTTTCAAATGTCAATCCAACAATTGGTTTCAAGAACAGTAGCATTTGTCAGATCAACAAGAGACAAAGATGAACGAGCCATTGGCACCGCACAGCATCATTGTGCTTTTACAAACACCCATTGTTCCAGAAAACACGCCCAGTGTTCAAACGCCAATTTTCGGGAGGAAAAGCAAATACGAGGCTGATCCCAAAACTCCTTTTCGCTGTGTCGACCGTCATGTTGACATTCCTGTGTGCCGACACAGGC
>JAAUXT010031486.1_pt1 | contig 24235 bp, 16 predicted proteins | sample 7278171 | NCBI WGS metagenome assembly JAAUXT01 (sample SAMN14350112, study PRJNA611818) | marine sediment metagenome | isolation source: surface marine sediment (1.8m) | place: French Polynesia: Moorea | collected 2018-08
CTACAATATATCACAGTCAACGCTTTCAGGATATGTTGTCGGCAGAACAGACTTTCATTCATACGCTGCTCAGCTGAAGTATAACTACTGCCATCCTTGCAGTCCTTGCACTATAGTACGTGCACTTCACCTGCATGATTCCCGAAAGTGACCGCGAAAAAAAAGAAAACCCTCTCAGGCAATGGTGGACATGGAAATCCAAATTAAGAACCTTGCAACACATTGTTTTGGTGTGTCAGTGCACATGTTCGCCTCATTCTGAGAGTCTGGTTGGGGTAAAAAGAGTCCAGACCCCGGCGAAAAGCCTGAGTACTTTTTGTTTTTGTCTGTGGGCTTGGGACGGGGGACCAAAGGCAAAGGTGAATTCGGAGCCCCCTCTCCAGATCTCAACACATTCAAACCAAGAGTGTGGAGGTCCCTCCGAATGTTCCCCGAACTACCACAGAATCTGACAAGTGTGATTGTTGGGAGTGATCCGGTGATGATGCTTGCGATGTCTTTTACGTCTTTGTCATCACAAATCTGGACTTGAAACAAAAAGAAACCTGGTGATAATCTCACAACTTTCGTACGAGAGCTGAAAACCTGAGGTGGTTGACGATGTTGTATATATGAGTGAAGCCCCAGTAGGTATGTTGTAGTATAGTTTATTGTAGAGTATGAGTTGGAGCTCAGTGGTTTAGGCTACCTTCCTCTATGGTGTCTCCAGCTATTGTGTGTTGGCAGTCTGGGTCATGTGCCCAGCTTAGGATAGTGGCTCCATCTAGGGAATGATATGATTGGCTGTGGTTGTTGCTGTGGCTATGGAAGGCCATGGCAATACTTAGGGGGTGGTCATGGTAAATATATATAACATAGCGGTGCCAAAAGCAGACGCCACAAGCCTGATGGTGTTCGGCAAGAGCAGTCCGTGCATGGCTTCGGTATTTGATTCATCAAGACTGGAGTGTGCAGCGGTTACCGGTAGATCCATTGTGTTCCCCCAAAAACCCCATCAGCACCAGGCCAAACACACTGCCATGCACAACTCATTCTACGGATCGCTGGATTGCCACCACCGACACCATGCAGTCATTGGCGAGTTTCAGCAACTGCATTGCCCGAATTGCCAGAACGATGGCACAACCAAATTTAGACTTGAAAGCCAACAGCAGGTAAGTGGCATCTGTGTCACGGATCTGGCGTTTGGGTCACATCAGAAAAGGACCGGACGTATTTGCTGAAAACAACCATTCAGGAGACAGGCGCAACACACGTTTCGCAGTTCGTACGCATTCTGTTTTTATCCCATAGCACGCACAAGCACCGCCAACTTTTATTGAAACACGCCACGAAACAAACCCCTGGCAATCCAAAAGGAAACTTTCTCCCGAGGAAGACTGCAAACCAAGGAAGTTCCCTGCCGCATCCATCGTTTCCCTATCAGTGCAGCGCCAGCTTCACTTACTGGCGGCTTTCCGTGTGCGCTTCAGTTCACTTCAATACCACTGACTACACCAACCTTACAAGTAATATTCCATTATCAATTGCTTCATTTTATGAAGAAATATGCTATTAATTACGGTCAGTGAGCCTCAACCAAGACGAAATCCAATGATGCAATTCCACAATCAATCAAGTGCAAGATGATGGGCACGGTTTGCCGTCATGTTTTACTACGAGCGAACTTTTCAGCATTAGTTGCTCGACGAGATTCTGGAAGAAAGGTTTCTTGGTCCTGCCACATGCTGCACTACCAACTGATTAATTGATTGAATTGAGACAGGGCCGAGTCAAAAGCACCGCATTTGTCTTCTTGATGTGGCATCGTGTCATGCTTCTTCCTCAATTGATAATCATGTATTGATCTGAGGACCACACCACCGCAGAACGTGTGTTCAGCAACGACTTTCTGCACGAGAACCTGTCTGTCAAACAGAAGCACGATGACCTCACAACTGAAGTCAGAGTGAAAACAGCTCAACAAACAACCGGTGACGTACCATCCTCACTGGTTGTGAGTTTTGACCTGCATGCAGACAAAGAAATCTTGGCAATTAAGACAAAACGTCACTTCCCCTCCTGCGGTGCCATGGGGTCAAGACCACAATTCAGGTTCTGAACCCAATTTTTTCATTCCCATATTTATATAAAAAAAAATATGCAGAACAGGTGCCTGCGTGGTAAGGTTCACCAATGTAAAATGCCAGACTAGAACACTCTTGTTGGAAATAACACGACACTGTGAGGCGATTTCACAATGACACAAACTGTCCGTGAAACAAGAACACCATTCTGTGTGGACGCACACTTCGGTGATGCCACTCTGCGAGGGGGCCATGTGTCTTCGTCAGTGACTAAATTACTTGAACGGGCGTGCATAAGTCAGTGGCACAAGAAAATAGCGATGCAAACTTATTTTTTGTGTTTTTCATCTCATTCACCAGTTATTTTGGCGGGGGAGTACAAGACAAGTACAATTTCAAGCACCCGAGTATTTCAACACCGCCGACGCTTCAAACACGCGCACATGAGGACAGAATTTTTTTGTTGATGCAAAAAAAAAAAAAAAGTTTGCAGCTGGGTGGGGCAGGGGAGGAAGGATCTGCTGTGCAGAAATAAATTTGATGCGAATGGACTTTAGTGATTACAACAAACGCGCCGACGCTCTGGCAGTCAGCGACTGTGTTTTCATGCACAAAAACAGCAAAACGATTGCCACAATTACTTTTTATTTGCTGACATAATGTTTTGCTCATTTGCAAACAGATTTACAAAACAGATGTTGCGATGTCATTTTCTCAGTTTTGTTTCATTTCCACAGTTAATAATTAATTAATTACTTCGTAACAATACATGTTTGCCTTCCAAGATTGTTGCAAGGTTTGGATGGACTTTTTGAAACAAAGTGTTTCTTCTTTCCTTGCACAAATTTTGCAAAGTCTGACAGAAATTCACCAAGAGAAACGACCAGTGCACGGAAGCGTGAAAGGGCAACGTGTCTGTCAAAGCAATGCCAGGAGCAAAATTGCAGCTAGACAAGCCCGAAGTTTGATTCGCTCACCAAGAACATCAAATATCAAGTTTGTGTATTGTTCGCGTGGCCACAAACACTCAAATTATTTGGCGGCTTCTTTAGATCTTCCTTTCTTTGCAAACCACTCGTCACTTTTGTCAGCAGCCAGAGCCTGAAAACAATTTACAGAGCTGCCTGACCTGCACACTTCAACAGGACCGTAGAGTGCTTTGGGGTTATGTCACTGCTCAAGAACAAGGATTCGGAACCAACCTCGTTCAACAGGTCATCTGCCTTGGGATCCACTTGCGATAGCTCTCGGAATGCTTCATCACCAACGAAACAGATCTCGTGTCCATCCTGCAAACAGAACAACTTTACTCTTATTTTCCCAACAAAACCACTCTTTGCTGGCACGCAGACACGTGGCTCGCAGGTTCCAGAAGTCGCCACAGTGAATTGTCCTTTGCAAAAAGTATGTTAGACAAGCAGTTTGTATTTCTGGTCTTCGGATGTGAACATTTTGTGACATGTGGCTGTTCTGGCAAATTCTGTTGAGGAGCTCTGTCGCATTGGAAATTTCTGAAAACATTTGGGTCTTTGGGGCTGGAGAATGTGCAGTATGCCAATGTTTTTGGACGCTTTCAAACTGCAAACACCCTGACAGCCCAGGGTCCCTGTCCACTTACAAATGTGAAACTTACTGGGTCAGCCACGATAACGACCTGGACTGTCGCTTTACGGGGCGTGTCCAAACTGACCAACGGCGTCAAAATCGTCTCGCCCGCCGCTTTCATGGTTGACTCAATCCCCGGAAGCTGCATGGAGAACACACCTTTGAAAGCTGGTGCTGTGAAGCACGAAAACGTTTGAATGACATGAGATTTGGCGATCCTCCCCCAAAGGCGATGATGAACGCAGAGAAATTGAATCGTTTCACATACTTAGATTGGTCGAGCATGAAACAGCTGGTCAAAGATCTTCAGATTCAGAGCAGACGTCCTCTCACCTCATCCTTGGGACAGGAAAAGGCGATCCTCCCGAATGCCGTAGCGTGATCAACTCTTTCTCCAATCTCCACCAACTCCAACTTGCACTGAAACACGAGTGTTTTTGACATCGAATGACACGGTGATGCTCACAGAAAATCTGCAAAGTCATTGCAAAACTCAATTCGCCTATTTACCTGTTTGTCCTCGAAACCCAGAACAACTCTCTTCTCTTCTTTGGCATAAACCTTCATTCCACATTTGCACTCCCAGAAATCTATCAAGACAAGGTCAGGGTACCAATGAGTGAGGAACTGTTACTGAGCACTTCAGAAGCATTCTCACCAAAAGCACCGCCTGGGCTCCCAGGGAAATATCGAACAAAACGTGTTTTCATGACGAAGAAGGCGCTCAATTTGTGCAGCTCAATGAGTCAATAAGAGTGTGGGGCACGGCACTTACCCACAGACCTCGCTAAATTTGAGCAGGACAGGGACACTGTCCGCACTGGATCTGCAATAAAAATGCTGGGGCGAGTTTTGAAAACGTGACACGTTTTCTCTGAATAACTCAGTGAGAACACAATACTTCAGTACCTCCTTCTGCATCTTCCCCCACAATGTAAAATTTGTAGCCTCCAGGGGCTTCCACGACCGTCGCATTTTCTTCTGTTTGGCTCGGCCAAGATGTCGTTTTCACATTCTCTATCGCTTTCTTGGAATAGACAGTTATTCCCTGTTGAGAAATGTACCGATTAGCACATCGTCGTGAAAATCGCCTTCACTTCAAATGTTCGATTCTGCCTGATCAACAGACTCACGCGGAAGTCGGTCCCGAGTTTGTACGAGCCAATTCCGTAGTTGTACGTCAGTTCAACAACAAAATGGTTGTCCTCTGGTCCAAAACCAACCATAGATTTACTCCATTTCCCATCGTAAGGTCTGAAAGAAAAGGTCCAGCATGACCCACCAGAAGGGCGCGGCGAACGCCTGGTTTTATTATTTTGTCCCACGTTTTGCACACGTTCAGCGCCACTGGTGTCAAGTCGTTTCAGTCAATCAACGCACCCATTGCACGAAGCCTTGCAACCTTCTTCAAATTCTTCATGCCTGAGGAACTGTATAATTAAAACACAAAACCAGTGTCGATGGACGAGTTTCGACTCATCAATATTTCATGAGGCACTTGACAATTCAAACTGACAGGTCACAGCTTGGTGTTGTTGACTTTGTGTAGCCCAAGACAGACAGCCTTCCCGTGGTGATATAATAAGACCAACACACGATGACTACCAAGTGTGAACATCAACACTTCACCCGTGAGGAAGTCACCTGATGTCACACCGCAGAGCCCGTTTCACAGACGTCTAACGAAAGTCACTGCTTGAGTCGACGTTCTCACCTTCATTCCAAGCACTTCTCTGTAGAACTTGGATGTCGTAGTTCTGTCACCGACTTTAAAAACAAAGTGTAGAGCTCTTCTAGTTGCCATCGTACACAGGAGTGAGCAGTGTCAATCACCTCAATCTGTTCTTGCCACCACAAAACTGGACAGCTCGACAGCTGTTTGCTGAGTGGAGTGCAAACTTTTTCCGGCAGCCAGTTTGTTTGGCATCGAAATTGTGTGTACCCCTGGAGCGCCGAAATGCTTGCTGCTTTTTCGGAGGCTGATATATGCATGATAGCACGCATTGTTAATTGCAATTTATCAATGTAGGATATGTGTGTATTTTAACATCGAATATATTGGTGATAAAACTCAATAATATCATTTGTGGATAACTTTGCATATGCTGCTTTATACTAACTACGATACAGGAAATATCCTATCTGACAAATGCTTCATCCTCGGCGACAAATGCTCGTTCCAAAACACGTTTTTCCAATTTCACCAAAATGAATTCATGGATGAGAGCAGCCTGTCGTTTGGACGTGAGGCTATGCAGACCATTTGTTACGACTTCAGCTTGTGGCAAAAAGGGTTTGATTCGGCGGCCTTTGCGTGTTTTCACCCCTGAGCAATCGAAAAGACTTGCACAAGGGGACAAGGTAGACGACACAGAACTCCCTCTGTACCGTGAACCACCCAACAGATTCCCAAACGAATTGACAAACAAAAGATTCGCTCTTCCTGATGGAATGACTTACGTAAAACTGGAGGATGGAGACAGGAGATTCAGGTGAGGTCCGTGAGTGTGAGATGTGGCTGGTATTTTGAGCGATCGTCGGCGACATCCAGTTGTAAATTCAAATGATTTTTTTCCCCTGTCAGACGCGTCATGGCTACAAAGGTGAGAAAGGAGAGACAGAAGTACGAAACAATTTTGCTGGAAGGACAACGACTTTTGTTGGATGCGATAGATGCTGGAGTGACGATCAAAGCATTATACTTCAGCAAGGTACGTTCTTGGTTTTCATCTACCCTGGAATGTCTTCAACTTCAGTGTAACAAGGGAAACTTGATGATGAACATTGACTTTCGTTTCAACAGGTAGAACACCTCGAAAATATCCCCGTAGCCACGCTGAATGCTGACCTGTACAAAGTATCCTACAGGCAGTTGCAACTCGTCAGTGATGTCGCAACGAGTACCGGCTTGATGGGTGAGTTCCCCAAAACAATCTTTCCGGTATCCAAGAACTGGAATCGTACCAGTGAGATTTTTGCAACAATACCACTTCGAGGAGAGGCACAAGATTCATTATCCAACACAAAAATGTGCAACTTTTCAGCTGTTGCGGAGCTGCCCAGTAAGGCGACGGAGACGCGTCGCGAGTCGGAGGCGCTGACGCGGCTGCCGGGCGCCGAGGAGTGGGCGCTGCCCGTCACAGTCGTGTGCGACAACATCCGCGATCCAGGCAACTTGGGCACCATCATCAGGTGCATCGCGGCGACTGGATGTAGGCGCCTGATTCTCACAAAAGGTAAGGATTCGGGGAGTGAATGGATGGATGTCTTTTGTTTGGCTCGTGTGAGCCCGAGTCAGATCTTGGTCAATTTTCCGGGAAACTACCGAGAAAACTGGTTCACCCGATGTTTGCTGCGTTATTTGGGCCTCGCAGAGAAGTTGAAAAGGCGTCGGTTGATGACCCTTGTCCGACGCACTCAACAGAGTCTAAATTTCCTCTGCAGGGTGCGTGGATCCGTGGGACCCGAAAGCGCTGCGGGCTGGAGCCGGCGCTCACTTCCGCTGTAACATCGTCGACAACGTCGCCTGGGAGATGATCGCCAACTACCTGCACGACTGCGAGCAGGTCTTCCTCGCGGAAAACAAGGCCAAGTATGTTGACTTTGCAGAAGGATTGCATCCAGGCGGATTACTCAAGACAATGATGAACATGGAGGACGATGAGTCATTGGAGTTGGGCGGTGGGAAATCTCGAGGTGTGAAGAAAGGCGGCGAGATCCATCGGATGGACGTCATGAGTGTCTACGATGCTGACTTCACCCAAGGAGAAATTGCTTTGGTGCTGGGTGGGGAAACACACGGCCTCAGCTTGACTTCCTACAGAGTCGCCACTCAGTTCAACGGAGTCTGTGTCAATCTGCCAATGGCCCCTGGTGTTGAAAGCCTGAACGCTGCGGTAGCTCTGACTGCCATTTTGTTCGAAGCTAAACGGCAGTGTCTGCTGCAGAAGCGAATCTGCGAAAGTGACCGAGAGGACAGCACGCAAAAAGATGAAGCAGTTCGGAGTGAGTAGCCTATCTGCTTGAGATTTTTATTGTCAGCCGTTGATACGTCAGTCATGGAATGAACTCGATAGAAATTGTTGCGGATCGGCGTTTTTGCTTTTTGACAACACAAAACAGACTCAGCGTGAAAATTCTCAACCTGCCCATGTATAAGATGCGCCCCTACTTTCGATGCTCAATGTTCAGTCAAAAAGGGGCATCTTGTACACGGGTGGATTGGTAACATTTGGATACTGGTTGTTGAAGAGGTAACATCTATCTCATAGTATTGAGGCCCTGAAATCAGCTGGGCCCATGAACCAGCAAAATTATCATTTTGAAGCTTTGGAGTTGGCACAAGTGTCGTTTGGATGCTGGCAGCCAAAGAGGAAACATCAGTCTCATAGCACTGAGACTCAACCACGACACAATGTTGTGAAGCACACTCGTTTTCTTGACAAGATACAAATGTGTGCGTGTGCGTGTCTGATGAACCTGCAGTTTGAGTTCAAATGAAGTTGGCAGACTTTTCCGTGTAGTCAAGCTGAAAATGGGATACCAACCAGAAAATCTGAGATTTAGACACGATCATAGGGCCACCATGCGAAGTGGCGAACGGGTGATTTCACGCAAAAAGAAGCCTCGCGGTGCAATCTGTGCTACTCTCCAGAAAGTAAAAGGAAATTACCAATTTAGTCAGTGCTGTTTTGCCTGTCTCCCGACGAACTCGCAGAGCGGCGGTTCCCAGATACCGTTCAATATTTCACGAGGCTCAATTTGTTCAATGGAACAACATTTGAGTTGAAGCTGTGTGGTTCCAATGAATCGTTAATGGTTTGTTCTGTCTTTGTCATCGTGGAGGATGGGTCGAAGTCCTTGTTGATGTCCTTGTTGTGGATGGGTCTTGAACTCAATTTTTCCTGGCACAAGTCTTCACCCTGGCAACTTCTCACCTACCACAGACTCAAAAGAGAACTAAGTTGGCAAAACCTGGAAAGATCCCTTTCATTTCAGTGAACCATTGCAGAGACAAAACTTGTTGCAACTGCGCCCCAACAGAAAGAAACGGGCTGTATGTGTGCTACCGTCGCGCATTTGGCAGAAACAGAATACGCGTGGATCTACTTGTGTTCCGCCTCCTGACTGAAGTGGCAGGTCTTGTGCGGGAATCCTGGTGGGCTTCCAGGTCTGCGATTGTTCGGGGCACAATCGGGCAAGTGTGTGTGTGTGTGTGTGTGTGTGTGTGTGTGTGTGTGTGTGTGTGTGTGTGTGTGTGACAGTTTCACAGTTCTTGTTTAGAGTAGCTCTGCATGCGTGCTTGCGTGTTGAAATCCGTGTCCGGACATGAGCACAGAAGCAGTGTTCACAGGGTCGCTCCTGAGCTGAAGGACTTTTCCAGGGATACGGCTGCGGTGATATTCAAGAATGAGGGGCATAATTGTTGTAAATTGAAAAGTGACATTATTCTGATTGCATTTATTGATTGAATGGGAAGTCGGTGACTGAAGAGGCTTGGCGGACAAATAAAGCTTTGTCTGCTGTTTGTTTCAGGCCGCTCCCGCCCAATATCTGTCTTATTATAATTTTATGAAATTTGCTCCTGTGGGGAGACAAGCACAGGGAGAATTTCCGCTTTTCACATTGAAGATTTGCTCATGAATGCCATTTGAAGCTGGTTGGTCTGCAATTTGACAGCAGTGCACCGTGGTTCTGACTCGCTGACTGCTTCACGGTTCAAACCGGTTGAACACAACATTGCCTTTGGCGTTTGTTTTCCAATCAAGTGTTTGCGTTTCAACTTGTCAAAGTGTGAGCCAGGGGTTACGTGCACCCATAGTGTCAAAGAAATTTTTGTTACTTCCACTCCACCGCAAAAGGTGCACAGCTAACCGCACGAACGATTGATGCAAAAGTGTGTAAAATGCAAGAAAATCACTTCTGTCATTTGTGTGTGAAAGCAGCTGTGATCCTAGTCAGCAAAATTACGAGGTGGTCATGCACTTGCAACAGCCTTGTCCACACTTGTGTGAATGCACATCGTGCATCTTGAGCCTTAGGTCGTGCAGTGAAAACACGAGTACTTATACTGCTGCTTGAGCTTTTGTGTTTATGAAGATCGTTCTTGGGTATTTTCTGCACCGAAAATGTGCAGAACAACAACCGTACACTGCAGTGGCCAGTCACAACTGCGTGAAGTGCATGCATGCCGTCACATAGACCTGCACAAAGTGCCGCACTGGAAAAAACACAATTTTTCAATGACCTGTCCAGGAACCTGAAACCTGTCTCAAGCAGAACCTGGACAACCATACATCCAACAGGCTGAAACACTCGTATCAGTTGGGGGACCTTCACCAGTGCAGTTGTGACAGAAAAGTGAAAACATGTTTTACCAATTCTTGGAAGGTCCTTTTGAGGTAAGTGCAGTGTAACTTCACTGTGCGAAGTTTGTCTGGGAACGGGATTTCACGGCTGGCTAACGAGACAAAGCGTGTGGAGAAACTTTGGGTTGAGGCCACGAAACCAAGTTTGATTTGGCTTGAGTGGCAAGGTTCTTGCCTTCCACAATGTCCTTTCTTGCTAAAGTTCGACAACTCAGCGATCTAAAAGTCTAATGCGTCAGTCCATTTCCCCTTTCATTTCGTTCAATAGTTTTGCCAGTAGATCTTTGGTTGGTTCTTTAAGAAGTAGAATCTAGCCATTGCCGCTCTGGTGGTTGAGTCGTACTTTTCTCGATCAATATGCAGTGTCTGTACATTGTCAAGTTATTGGCATCGATAAAGGAACAAGAACCAATTTCTTTTCATCGATGCAACTGTAGTTGGGCCACACTCGGCAGAACTTGAAGGTAAATGTTGAGTCTGTGAAGCGGAAAGCGAAACGGACTTCCGCATTGGGGAAAGCTGGTGGGTACTGGCTGCTTGAATGGATTCTTGAACAAGCTCAAGTGGTCTGTAGAGTGAATGATTTGCTTCCGAGTGTATTCGTCTCGCTTGGTCATGTGCCTTTGCGTCCGTTGCTTTCTTGGACGAATTGATTTCCAAGGAACACTGTAATATTCTGAACAGGCGACCAAAAATATTCACACTGGACATTGCTGTGAATCAATTTCAACCAGTCCTTGTATTGCGGGCACGAGGTGTCTTGAGACAAAATTAAACAGTTGTGGGCTTGCAGTCCAATGGACTGTACGGGACATTCTCTGTTCATGATAACTCTTCTTCGACGTCGAAATTGTTCTGCCGTAAGAAAACGAGGCTTGATCATCTTGGAATAAGTTGGTTGCGCAAAAATCCGTGTCTTGAGACTTGCACCAATCGAAAACGCACGCCATCAAATGTGAATTGACCCAAAACCAAAAGAGTGGCAGTCCTCAATTCTCGTTTCGAGATAATTCCACCTCGTCGCTTCGAAACGCATCACACCAATTTTTCAGTCCTTTTGGAAGACGAATTCACGCCTTGAGAGGCGTCCAGAAGCGAACAATGCCAACTCGGCAACAGAGGCCCGTCTGGTGTGGAGACAAAACAACAGCGAGGGTCCACTTTATGAACGCTTCATTCGTGCGATTCACGTCTTGATCGGAAACCTCGGATCAGGCAGAAGGTTTGAACAATAATCCTCAGTTGCATCAAATCCCTCCAGTGCGGACCAAATGTGAAAAAAAAAGAATCTTGATTTGCACGAATCTGCGGAACACTATGGGATCAAAGTTGTTCAATCCCTGATCTTCCTCAACCATTCTTCTTTTTTACTGTGATCCTTGAAAAGCGAAACGAGCAATGGCAGCAGACAATCGATATTTCTGGGCCGCCTGCTTATCTGCCCGCTGATCTGGAGGTGAAATACATGTGTGCTCGGCTTTGAGGTCTTCACACACGGAACATTCTCCGAATAGATTCTACCCTCATCCAGACGTCAGGTTTGGTTTCCAACTGGGCATGCTGCACGCTTCACACAGTTCAGCAGCTTGAGTTTCAGTGGACGCGAACAAACCTCTCATCTGAAACTTGATTGCGTCTACGGCTTCACTTACAGGCAAACTGAAGGAACGTTTCACTTGGTAGCAAAAGAACTTCATATATTCCCAACCTCTTGCAGGTTAAGTCCGTTCGGCAGAGTCTATTCAGGGCCGGTGTGAGCGTGAAACGAGCCCCTCGGCTCTGGGAGAGTCTGAACCCACAGTTCCAAGTGGACTTGATGTGGATGTACCGGTAAGCATTCCCGGTGTGCTGACACTGGGTAACATTGCCTCTCGGTGCTCGGAGCGGTATGTCTGGTGGCCGGCCACCTGCCGACAGACGGTAGTTGCAGAGAGTGCGAGCTGTTAAAAAGGAACTCGCCTGCTTCCGGGGTTCTTTTCCCATCTGCTCGTCACATAACTTCACACAGGAATTGACAACCACCACCGCCTCTGCAACACCAGCACTCGTAAAGCTACACCTTTTTTGTCCAAATAAGGTACCAAGTCAAACTTCAAATTCGAACAAAATATTTTGCATCCAACACCCTGGCTTCTGCTCTTGGTTTTGAGTTCAACCCAGAAGCGCTCCGCATTGAGTCTGCAGGGGTGTGCCCCTTTGGCAATGAAGTGGTGTTGAACCGCTGAAGTTGGACTTGCTCGTTGGAAAAGTGAATTGGGCGGGAACAGGACCTCGGATGATTTGGCATGAAAATATGCATGAGAATTCACCGAATGTGTCCGCTGAGTAAAGTCTATCGCTTCCAGACAAACAAGGAAAATTGAGTGTGTGAAAACAGAAGTGACAAGAACGTATTCAACCTTGCTACTCTGTGGCTTTACGAATCAGAAGGGGATTTCTTTGGTTGAGCATGTCTGACACGTTTCATCCCGTCATGCAAGACGAAGATCAGGTCTCTTACTTGGGATACACCAGTCTGAACATTAAAAGCCCAAAGGTGGCTTGATCGTAGCTTACTTGGTCGTTGGTGTTTCGAAATTCCAAATGAGGACGAGAGATCCAGCCTGGCATTAACCTGCACACCATGTCTCCAGCGCTCAGAGAACATCCTGACATGATCCACTGCTTGATGCCCCAGTTCAGCTGAACAAATACTCGAAACGTTCGTGTTTAGAATGCAAATGAAAGTGCAGAATGGGCAGCCACAAATTGGCGAATTTCCTTGTGGGATATGAGTTGTGTACACCCTGCGGGTCTCAGGCCCGATGCGAACCGGCATGCAAAAAACCTTCAGAGCCACCGCGTGGACGTGAACTTTCTGCCTGTCTACTCGCAGCTCGTAGAAAGTTCTGCAATAATTCTTGCAGATTGTCCTGTTTTCATTTTTTCCTGCAGCAGGCTGACACATCGATGAATTTGTTTTTGAATGAAGTGAGAAGAGGTTGGGCGGTTATTCCTGACGTTCAGGAATTTGGCAAGTTAGCAACTTTGCGCAACCCCAAACTCTCACGAAAATCTCACGGGGACGACAGGTAGAAGTCGCCCTTTCCGCAGGGCGACACGGTTTTCTCGTGCATGCATCTTGACAGGCGTGACTTTCGAGTTGGAAGCAAAGGCAACAACGAAACATGTTCGAGACGAGTCGTTGCACTGATGGCATGCAAGGAGTATTGTTTTGCCCGAGCGCTAAGTGTGATGCAATTCATTCAGGGTCACCTTCTTTTTGATTCTGATTCAGATCTACTTGATGGCAGATCCATAAAAACACACTCGAATTTGGCTTTACGCATGCGAAAAAAATAGATTGCTTTTTTTTCTTGTGAGATCGGTTGGAACAAAAAATTTTGAGTCAATGTCGACAAACAACGCGTTACGGATCATGTTCTTCAGTTGTTCTTCGAGGAAAACAGTTATATTTCTGCACCACAAGAGGACAGATCCACTCCGTGCCTTCAGCACAGAAATCAAGTCCTCTTTGGTCCAGATGAGATTTGCCCATGCATGTGGACGTCAGACTGAACCCACCACGGAACAGGGGTCAATCCAGAATGATGAATGTGGGGAGAGGGCAAACAGACACGACACGAGTATCTGTTTTTGCCACACACGGGAGATGTTTTTGTTTGATTGCATCCAAAGGGTAAGGATTGTTTGAAATTTTGTAGTCTGGAGTGGGCCGTCTTGCAGATCCGGCGAAGACAAAATGGGTGTCTCTGGAGGATCCTTGCAGGAGAAGTGAAGGAAGAAACATGCAATCTGTGCTCACGCCTTGGCAATTTCTCTTCCCCGTCGTTGTCGTATCGAAAAGCTATCAATCAGCCAACAATGGCGGGGCTTGAAGGATGTCGATGAAGGAATTGAGGCAGAACTTATTTGCTTTCTCTGCTCGCTGGGCTCGTGCATACACATTTCGATCCATTTCAAATTGTTTTTCGACTTGTGGCCCTGCGATTTTGAACAGTCGGTTGGGAGTTTTGCACGGCTGGAACCTGGTACTCGCGGAGGCCCAATCAGATTGACCTCAGCTTTGCTTCCAGCACCGCTGTTCGGCATGAGGCCGACGTCGTCGGGAAAACTTTTGCTGACACTTGTGTCCTCCGGGCCGCTGTGACATACTCCGCAGTTGGGTTCTCACGGTAACTTCCAGTATCAGACCTTTGTGATGTGCTTAGATCTATTGTTTGTCTGTTATCAGCTTTGCAGGGTTACGTGGCCGAAGATTAGGTATCAGTTTGCGGACAAAGAAGCTGCGCACTTGGCTTCGCTTCCGCGATTGGCTTCGCTTCCGCGATTCCCGGAGGCCCCTATCTGAACCACGCAGATGCTCTGTTTCTTCGGCTCTTCTACTCGCTGGAGTGACCCGCGCATCTGAAAGCTAGACCCTTGGGTGCCGGCATATCTTTGAATTGTGGCTGCTGGTCAGAATTTTCAGCATTTCCGTTGGCGTGCAGGGTTTTCGGGGCTGCCTGAAATTCATTGGAGCTTGGGTCTAGAAACAGGCAGAATTTTGAAAATGTTGCTTTTGTGTTTCGGGCGTTTCATTCCTCACCCCACATGAGATGCGTTTCCAGAGGAAGAACAGTTTGTGTTTGTGTGAGTCTTGAAGATTTCCAGTGACTGGAATTTTGTGTTTCCATGACGCTGGTTGCACAGCCTCGCCTCCTCTGAATGACGATGATGTTCAGCCTTTGCGCTTCCTGAAAGTCAAGACCTGATTGGATTGTGTTGTTTCTGGTTGCAACTTACCGTGTATTGCTTTGATGAACAGAAGAAGTTGAAGAAAGACGACGCCAGCTTGGGGACAAAAGACCGATTGATTGAAGTCTTGGAAACTCACATGTCTGACAGTCAAAACAGTGCGCCACAAGAAAGAAACATTTATGTCGTTCCACCGATTCGATATTGTGGTGTGTGTGCATCAAATCAGAAACTTCTGGCGATGAGGTGGTCCATCCTGATCAAGTCGATGTCCTGTTGGACCTTTCGTCCGCTTCAGAAATGAACACCACGTCACAAGTGTGGAAAGCAATCCAAGTATCATGAGGAAACGGCTCATTTGTGTCTCATATTTGAAGAGTCCATAGAAATTATTGGAGCCATCAAGATTTGTTCTGAACAGATGAAGGGACTTTGGGGGATTTTTGAGCTTCTGGTCCAGGAAACCAGAGGTACTGAACAAAGGAAAGGATTACCATCTGGAGACCACTGCTTCGCCCACTGTGACTCTGACTGAAACGTTGTTCGGATGGATCCAAAGTTCGAAACCAGTTGCACAAAACCTTTGGGTCTCTGTCTTTGCAAATGTGGACACATGAGGATTCGACAGAGCTGGTTATCGTTTGTGTCAATCAACCATGCAGCTTCGTTTCGAAGACTTGTCCGTGCTGCGATCTGAACGAAATGCTACAGAAGTAGGAATGACACTTCTTCTTTTTGTCCTTTTACAAAGAGCTCAAACACAACGAAATGCGCCAGGTTAATCTGGATCAACACGCAGCTTCACTGACAAGCATCTGGTTTTGGTCGGGTCGCTTTGGAGCCTTGTTGAGCCTTGAAGCGAAACAGGAGATTCTCTACCGCGCTTGAAACATGTGTCTCAGAGGAGACATTTCATTTTTGTCTGGGGGCCTGATATGTCTGCAAGATGTGCGTCTTTTGTGGAAGAGTAACGAGTCAAGAAAAGACTTTTTCTGATCTTCGTGGCATAACGAGCGTTACAATTTGTTGTCATCATCAATAATTTAATCTTTCTTGGGGATGGAAAACAACCAGCAATTTGTATTCCTTTTTGTTGTGTCTTGGTGAAATTTTGACTCTGTGAGCTGGTGCAATGTCTCACTGCAAAATTTTAGTTCTATGGATGAATCTCAATGGTTGGGATCGTCTACTTTTCCTTTCATAGTTCTCAATCAACTTGCGGCGTATACGTGATGGCCCAGCGAAGGTATTGGCAGGATTGATTGGGCCTTTTATCTCAGCGAGCTCAGCCAGGGCTTCAGGGACAAACTGAACTCGTATCTGTCTTGATCATCTTTTCACTGTACGCGCGACAAGCGAAATCGGAGCACGTTCACTGTCATGTGGTAAAACTGGCTGCAACGACAAGAGTAAAATGTTTCGGAACCTTGAGGTTTTCGAACGCTGTTGATTGTTGGGCTGTGGAGTCAACAATATCAGAACAACACCAGCATCGCAGTGCTGCCAAGCGGCCCTGTCTGAGACAGATCTATTCCAATGGTGATTGCTTTTCCTGTCGAGAACATTGAACCCAAGCCTTTCACACCAACTCCCCATCAAGGCAGTAAATTTGGTCCGTGGTGTCCAGAAGAGACCACCTTGGAGAAAGAGTTCTGTGGGTTTGTTACAACCATTTCATTGAATTGGGTGATTTAAATTCACTTTGCTGCATTGAGATGCGCTTTGGAAGAATAGTTAAGGAGATTATTCAGAGCTCAACTGGCAAACAAGAATTCACGAGCAACGGAGAAATCTTTGCAAAGTGTGCAGTTATGCCTCGCTTGTTCAGGCTGCGTTTTCCCACGAAAATCGGGCTTGAAGCACGCTCAATGCTCGTTTGTGTTTCCAGCTTGAGTACTTTTATGGGCACACACGAACTGTTTGGCACTCTTTGCTTCTGGGTGTTCTTTCTCGTCGATTGTTGCATTAGTTCATTACAAGGACGGACACTGCTGCAGCAACGGTCCTTGTGAAGCCACTGTAAATCAAGTTTGTATCAACGTTGCATCGTAACCAAATTAACCTTGGGGTCGGAAAACATTTACTTTCGCCCGGTTCTTCGCTTCGGTGCCCTTGGTTCCTGCCTCACAAATGCACCACTTGCCAGATTGCATCTGCCACGCTGAGCTCGGTGGACAAACGAAACGTAAAAGAGCGAACAAATCAAGCACTGGTGAGTGTGCATTCGAGTGTCATGAACGACTTGTGAATCTGGAAGACCGAGTCTTTTGTGGTGAAATTACGCAGACGACTGCTGTTTGGGAAGAAATGTAAATATTGACAGCAAATCACAGCGCTTATTGAAGTGCATTTAGATGCCGGGTCACAATCGTGCTTGGTTGCGCGCATTCCTCCCACAGTTCAGGCTCAGAATGATCCACACACGGTTGCCGTGGATCCAGAAGAAACTCAGCCTGAAATTGAATGCATCGCAGTGCCCGATTTTCTTTGGTTGTCATCTTGTCTCGGACAGAAAAGGCTTTTGTGAGATGATTCTTCTTTATGCTGTTGATGCTGCTTCCACACACTCAAAGAAAGCACCCTCAATCTTCACACGAAACTCTCGATGCAGCACCAAGTCTGTTTGATTGTTCTGGTCTGAGCTTCTTGCTGAATCCAGGTTCTCACAAACAGGGACCAAACCCAAGTCTCTTCCGGTTGGTGTCAACATTTCGACGGAACATTTGCGCGCTTGCCACAAAATACACAGGATTTTCTGTGAAAAGAGGATCAACACAATGATGTTCCAGACCATTGCCTGGGCACTTTTTGTGAACGCCATTTGGAAATTTGCTGAATGAACTTTTCCACACACCATGAGCGAAATTGTGTCCGAAACCTGTGGCTGATCGCGGCTGCAAAATACGCGTACTCGTATTGCAGATCATGATCTTGTTTCCTCTTTTCCTGTGGCACCCAAGCAGTGAGTTTCCTGTTGAAGCAATTTATAAAATCTTGTCCTCCTCTGGTTGCGAGTCAATATTGACTAAATATCAAGCTACTGGAAGTGATTCAGTGCATACATGGCCACCAGTGGGCCTCAGGGCCTCGTCTGTGAAGGACTTGGTTCCCTAAGCAATTTTCACTTCATGCATGTGCGTCCAGTCTGGATTTATCTGTGATATTATTCGATGATTTTGAAGCGAAGACACGGAGTTGCTAACGCAAATTTTATTGATTAACAGGTATTGAATTAACAGGTACAAGTAACATGATTGTGCTTCTACAGCAATGCCAGAAAAACATCGGTGGCTCAGCCATTTTCCTTATGTACACAAAAACGTATTCACTTTTGCTTGTAAAGCTCAACAATACAACTTCATGCTAAATGCACGCAATGTGCTACAATTATCAAAAGCCCGTTCGCTTTGTTTTTTATACAGATTGCATATTCTTTACAAGTGATACTTTGCACTGGTAGGTGCTTGGTGATTGTGACGGACCTCTCCGCAGAGATCGTCTCCCACAGAAGAAACATCAACCCAAAAGATGCAAGAAGACATCTCTGACAAGACATGAAAGGCTCGTCACAATGCACCTGGGACATCTCAGAGTTTAAAAAATGGAAAGTGTTTTGGGGGAGAAAACTCTATGACATTCTGCTCATGATGATTCGGGTTTTGCTGTACAAGCAGTGTACATAGAAAGGGAAAAATCTGTATTCATTCTCAGAAATATTTTGAACAAATTGTGTGACTGATTCTGCATCCCCAGTTGAAGAAGAGCACGAATCGAAAAGCGACAGACATTGCAAAAAATGGCGAGAAAGACAACTTGAACAATTATCTGCAGTTGATAATGATGAAAGCGTTTTGTACCATTTGTCTTGCATGATCACAGATACATATTTCAAAGACTATTTAGTGTCTCTATAAATTGCATAAAAATTGCATGAAAACAAGATGGAACAAAAACTACATCAGTACTCAGTTTCATGCTGCGTGAGAGAATATCAGCAGTCGGACACCGAGACGCAGTCTGCAGTCTCTTCTCTACATCTGCACAATTTCACAACAAACATTCGCGGTGGTTTGAATTCACCACTGTCTCTTCTGCAGATGTGACGCTTGTGATGCGACGAAGTACAACAGTCCATTGAAACATGAAGAGAAACTTGGAAAGAGTCTTTTGGAACAGACATGAATCTCGTCTCTCGTCATCTGAGATGAACCAATTTGTCGCCTTTGAGTAAACTCGTAAAACTGCAAACACAAAATTTTGCGCGGAATTGTCTGCAACTCGCGTGTTGCATGGGGGTACTTGTGGTAATTGCGATGTAAGATAGTTTACACATTTGTGATCACCACGATCACTTCTTCGTCATAAATCCTTCCATAATTCCGCAATTTTTGTCACCAATTATGAGGATCGTGGAACAGCGATTGGTTTTGATTCCTGCTAATTGCAGATGGGGAGCGTCGCGAAAAAAAAGCTGCAGTTGTTTGATGGTGCTCTGTGGTGCGCACCACCTCCAACAATCGGTGCACTGAAACCAGCCGCGCTGGAGACATTTGCCATTTCAGTCAATTGAATACAACCATTATTTGAATGATATTGAGACATTGCAGACGTTTGTTTGTCTGGTGGCTTTGGTCAAGCCAAATATCATTTCCTTTGCATGCCCAGCGGTGCTCCCATTTTCCGTTGGAAGAATCTTCGAGACCCAACTTGAAGTCTCTGCGTTCAGATTTGCATGTGTGATGTGACAAAAAGAAGAGTCGGCGACATTGCTGTCAAATTGATATGATGGTCTCGAAACCAGTGTTTTTGTACACGATATTGCGTTCTATGAAAACTGTCCTTGGTGTTGATCTACCTGAGTGATTGTGAGGAGAACCATGGGTGTGCTATGTGTCTGTGTCACACTGGTGAAAATGTGAAAGGATTGCTTCGCCTACTTGTGCCAATGAATCGCCCTTTCTGCGGTTCCAAGTAATCACTCCAGCCACATCCATAGACATTGCTGATCAATTCACTTTGTGCCAGTCGCCTTCCTCTCATCCATCCCCTTCCGCGCAACCATTGGTGCAGTGTGTGGTGCTGCCGTTGCTATCATTTATCGCTTACCCGCTGGATTAATTGCGAGTTTTCCCAGTATCATCCCCAAATAAGCTTCCTTACGACAAGAGGGGAGTGATTTGTGAGGGATGCAGCAAGCGTGAGGATAGAGCACAGCCTCCGAGCCCATGTATTAGAGCAGAAGATATCACCAACTGCGGAATGGTCCCAGTCCTATGTCTGCAGAGCCTGTTCCTCTGCTGCGATGAAACCTTCATTTTCTTCGGATGTGGAGGCCATCTGTACGGGCGGCCTGCGCAAATTGCCGTCGCTGATGGTCGGTACTTGCAGTATCTGAAAAGCAACAGAACTGTCAAGAATGGACCCGTGTTCTTGAAATATGATGGTTTTGACGTCCTGCCAAATTCAACACAAACCTTGATAGTTCCCTGCACCGAAAAGAAAATTGTGTGTGTGTGTGTGTGTGTCTGTGTGTGTGTATATGTATGTATGTGCGTGTGCGTGTGCGTGTGTGTGCGTGTATGCATGGGGTACATGAAAGGATTCGCTGAGTGTTTCTGTTGTTGTGCGTCGGACGACAGTCAAACATTCTCATCTTGACGGGAGGCGCGAGAATCTTTGGGCACGTACCATGGGAGGCTCGTCCTCCATGGCGTCTCCCGGCGGCGCCGTGTATCTGCGCGTGCGGCGCGGCGTCAACCACGCGAACTTGTTGGCGTACATGGCGAGAGTCTTGGCACTGAGAGTGAACGAGACGCAAATGAAGATGCCTTGGAATGAGTTGAGGACGACGAAGATGAGCCAGAGTCCGACCGTGTGCGAGAAAACGGCGAGGAAGCCGGAGGTCCAGGCGAGCGACATGATGGCGGACAGGCGCACGTAGACCCAGAGCTGACAGGTGCTGACCGGGTCAGCGCGAGGAGCCTCGTCGTCGCTGTCCGACTGACGCCTGCAGTGGATGCAGGTGCTCGACGGTTAGACCACATTCAGGTTGCAAAGTTATGGCACAAAAACACGTCTACAGATTTGTGGAAATGACAAACCGTTGCGAGAAGATACCAAAATTCTTTCGGTGCAGAGCTTTATTTGTCTTGTGTTGTTTTCGAAGAAAGCTAATGCCGTCAAAATTTTTCAACTCTGAACGCTTCTTGTGGTGTACCAAAGTAGGTCAAAAGCGTTTGGAAAAAATAATCCGGCACATTCCAATCCTGGGCTGTCTTCGTGCCAGTCAAGTGTGTTGTAATTGCACCTGCTGGGTTCTTAATCGCTTCTGGGGGACGAGATCACACAGCTCATTACCCAGTGGTAAACCGGAAGTCATAAAGAACCGAGGCTCGTTGTTACCTTGTCGCAGCTGCGGTCCGGCCGGGCGCACTCCTCGACTCCAGTCGTGATACATTTTGCTTGCAGCACGAACATCGGGACATGTCCCACTTTTTCGAGCTCATCTTCTTCATCGTCAGAACAAAAAAGACCATGTTGAGCAACGATATGACCATCAGTGGAATTGCGAGGGAGTAGAGCAGGGACTCGTCTCCAAGCACGCCGCACTGCTTTTGATTGCCATATCTGCAACAAGAACAACGGACAAACATGAAGTCACAACTCAACTTGTGCCAAAGTTTGCAAGCTTAGTTGTGTTTTTCACGTGCTTCTGTCATCGTACGAGTGTTGGGATGATTGGACATGCGTCAAAGCCAATAATTCTGAGTCTTCATGCATCGCAGTGAATCCTGCAGGGATCGAAATTCCCTTTGAACCTTGTTTTGCTGGCGAGAGCTCAAACATGAAATGCAGGAACATGATGAGAGGCCATTGCGTGTGGGTTTAGAAAACGGCAGATCAAGTGACTCCAAAGCAGTTCAATTATCCCAAACGTTCTGGCACATTGTGGATGCCACAAAAGGGCCTCGTGATTCCCAGACGTATCATCTCAACAATATCTATTTGACAAAATTGTTTTCCACTTGGATATGATGGTTTGTTCACCGATTCATAAAGTTGAATTCGTCCATTGAACAACAAAAATCAACATCAGACACGACTACGAGCGAGCAAGTACACGAATCTCCGTTCAATCCGAAGTGACCTTTTTCGAGGGGATTGCAAGTCGAGTGGAGAGAGTTCATCGACCCGTTGTTTTCGACAAGATGATGTCGATTTCATTGGTGGTGAATGCGTTCTTACCTGAATCTCATGTCAGTCATCACCTGGACAACAAAACACGTCACAACTGGAGAGAAAGGGACGCCCCACGCATACATGAAGTAGGCGGGCAGTGAGTTCGTGCCCGGTCTTTCCTCCGTTTCCCGGGCTGGTGAATCCTCGTCGGGTTGAGTCGCCCTGTTGCGAAGCAGGTCTGGATTAGTGGCCAAATATATTGAACTGAAGGCTGCTTGAATCAGGGCGGGTGCACTGGTATCTCGTGCAATAGGACTGTGTTTTGTGGCAGCTGCAAAGCAAACAAACGTAGAAACCTTCGCCTCCTGGATTTGGTGTTGTCCCAGAGATCATACGCCAATACACTCATCCAGAGGAATGCTGCCAAACAGAAGTAATGCTGACACATGGCGGCGGTCGAGCACACTCCCCTGTCAAACCGCAGATAGGGACTTATCTGCAAATAAAACAGAGTGGCGAAGTTCGATTCAGATCAAGTGAAAGCGTGAAACCACGGCGCTGGACCAACAATTTTAGCTTTTCAGATTTTTCTTGATGAATAGCGAATAAAGAAACGGTGAAGCAAGTCTTTTTGACCTGGATTGTGTCAGTATTCAAGCTTACCCAGAAAGCAAGCTTGGCCAGGAGCAGAGCTGTCATGAGGTTCATGGTGGCTTTGCCTCGTTGAGTCCTCAGCGACGGGAAGAGGCAGAAGGAGACGAGACTGGCGAGGATGCCCAACATGGACACGCAGTTTCCCCACAGAAATATTATCCCTGGAATACCCTACAATGAGTGCAAACCTCTGGTTTCAGTCCAGTGTGATTGGGCTAGAGCACGGGGAAAGAGCCATCTGCAAGGTAAACATTGGCTGTTTATGTGGATCACGTCAATCTTCAACCAAGATATACAATAATATGTACAGTAAACTCATTCATGCAAGAACTCAACAAAAGAAAACGCCTCCAGGAGGGGCCAACCAATTAATCTGATGACTCCCGCGAGCGCTTTCCGTGCAGCAACAAATATTTCTTCGTCACTAAATTTAGTTCATTGAGTCGGTTGTGCGATGTTCATCGCTGTCTGTATCCTGACATCGGCTCCAGATAGAAAACATCTCTCCGGGTTCAAGCTTCAGTCGCTATCAATCAGTCCGAAATTTGGATCGGTAATTTGATTGGAATTGGTCTCCATAGGACCGTAATGTTACCATTGAAGCCAGGCTGCACAATGGAACCAGGAAAGAACTGCGCTTCAGGGATGATCTTTTTGTTGTTGTCCGCTTTGGTGCCGCGCAGATATCCCGTGCATGGAGTCTTTAGCAACACATGACTCACGAGAGGTCCACATTCTTGCTTTCAGTGAGTCTGCGTCTGCGCTTTCCTTTTTTGTCGAGTGTCTTGATTTGGTCAAGATGATAAACAACCACGTTCCGTCCAAGAATCAAGAAGAGTTCTTGACAAGGTGAAAAGATCGAATGAAATCTTCTGTGGTTTGTGGACAATGCGTCACAGATTGCGGAAAGCCCAGCTGCAAATGTTCGGTCAACAACGATCAGTCAGCCCCAAATTTGGATGTGTCGTTCCGTGAGAAGTGTTCTCTGGCAGAACCACTCCGAGACCGAAGAATGACATCAATTGGAAGTACGTTTGGACCAGCAGAACGGATGAAGTGGATCAACTGAACAAAAAGCAGGAAGAAGAGGAATACTTGTTGAAAACGATTTCCCACCTCTAGGATTCTTAAGTGATGTCCAGGGACTTTTCATTCAACAGATAAGGATAGTTCTGAACAGTCGTGTGTCCAGAAAAAAGGGTATACTCTTCGACAGTGTCCTGTGACTGTGTTATCACGCCCGTAAAATTTGGCACGCTTCGTACGTCTGCAAGATCATTTCGTACTTTGCTTGAAAACTATTCAGTTTCCCAGGGAAACGTTCAAATCGCCCTGAGTTACAACATTGGCCATGTTCCTCATTGATGAAAACACGTTATTTGTTGCCCCCATAGCATTCACTCCGCACAAGCTCAACTGGGCAGCAACAATTTTAAGCGTGTGGTCCCGAAGGGTCTCGACCACACGCTTAGTGTAATCACCATCAGTATGTATGTATGTGCAATGTGGTTCCAACCCCCGCCCCCTGGTCAGAACCACATTGCACATACATACATACTGATGGTGATTACACTAAGCGTGTGGTCGAGACCCTTCGGGACCACACGCTTAAAATTGTTGCTGCCC
>JAAUXT010022910.1_pt1 | contig 24232 bp, 23 predicted proteins | sample 7278171 | NCBI WGS metagenome assembly JAAUXT01 (sample SAMN14350112, study PRJNA611818) | marine sediment metagenome | isolation source: surface marine sediment (1.8m) | place: French Polynesia: Moorea | collected 2018-08
ATGGCATTGGCTTTTAAAAAAAGATCCAGCGCTTTTTGACGATCGCCGTTCAACATGTGGATAAACCCCATATTGTACCAGGCCATGACTTCACTATGATTCAATTTGACAGCTGAATTAAATTCCAGCTTGGCTTTTTCATATTCTCCGAGCAGGCCGTAGCAAACACCCAGACTGTTGTGAACATTGATGTTTTTCGGATCCAGTTTCAGGGCGAGTTGAAATTCTTCAATTGAACCGTTGATATCACCTTGGTCGAATAGTTGATCTCCGCTGATGTTTAGACTCACCGAATCAAAAGCCACAGCGCTGTTGGGCCCCAGAAATGCTGCGTGATTCAATGCCTTAAGCGCATTGGCGAGGATGTCAGCCGGTTGATAATTAAGGGTTGGGTATTCGGCGATACCAACGCTGACGGTTAAATCAGCCTTATTTTTTGATGTCTCTTGAAACTGCAGTGCCAGTTTCAAACAGCGGTCGCTGTTTTTCTGATCAAAATAGGCGCCGAACAATCCCTGGTTTAGCAATCCCCAAATGCCATTGTGCTTTTGACAAAAATTGTTGAATAATTTGGCTGCTCGTTTGTGGGCCACCGCCGGATCGGTTTTAGGCCTTTTTTCAGGAGCGGAAGTGTCGTTATCATCGATCTGGAAAATAAGACCGGCAAACAGCGTGGTCTGAGCCAGCTGCTCTAAAGCGTGAGTTAAAAACGCTTGCCCTGTCAGCAGGCCGGGATAAATGGATTGAATCGCCTTTTGAATGCTGACAGGAATGTGGATTCTCTTTTTTTGCAAGTTATCTGCTTCAGCCTTAGCGTGCAGAAAGTGTCGCGTGGATTCCCGGTTGTGATAGAGTTCAGTTGGGTAATTTCGCATATCAGGCTTTCATTATCCGATTTTTAAATGCCGTTTCAATTATCGCGACCTCGTCCATCTGGATGGTTCGCGGATCCATTACAAACAAGTCATCTTCAATTCGGCCAACAATAGGGGGATCGTTTTGGCGCATCATTTTTTCCAGCTTGTTGGGCGATACGCCATCGATTTGGACGCCAATACACAAACTGGGAAGCTCCATAAGCGGCAACGCACCGCCTCCGGTTTTGGAAGCGCGTTCCAGTAGGTGGATGTGCATGCGGGAATCATCGATTCGCTTCAGGCGCTCAGCTAATTCTTGGGCGCGGGCTTGGATTTCAGGCAATGACAGCATGATCATCTGCAAAGTGGGTATATTGCGTGCAGCCTTTGCTTCGTCACGGTACAGTCGCAGGGTGCCCTCCAATGCGGCCAGTGTGAGTTTATCAATTCGCAGCGCTCGTGTCATCGGGTTTTGCTTGATGGCATCGATGACTTTCTTTTTGCCGACAATAATGCCGGCCTGGGGACCGCCCAGCAGCTTATCGCCGCTGAAGGCAATCACATCGGTTCCGGTATTAACGGATTCCTGAACAGTGGGCTCTTTGAGCAGGCCGTACTTTGAAAAATCAATAAACGTGCCGCTGCCAAGATCCTCCATGACCGGCAGTTGGTGCGCTGCACCCAGGTCAACCAGCTCTCGCAATGAAACTTCCGCCGTGAAACCGACAACGCTGTAGTTGCTGGTGTGGACTTTTAACAGTAAGCCGGATTGCGGTCCGATAGCCGTCTCATAATCTTTCAGATGCGTGCGGTTGGTGGTTCCGACTTCTTTGAGAATCGCACCGCTTTTGGCCATCACGTCCGGCACCCGGAAGGACCCACCGATTTCAACGAGTTCACCGCGGGAGACAATCACTTCTTTATCTCTAGCCAAGGTATCCAGGCTCAAAAGAACCGCACCGGCATTGTTGTTAACGGCTAAAGCTGCCTCTGCCCCGCTGATTTCACAGATCAACGCTTCGACATTGCTGTAGCGCGACCCCCTTTTGCCTGCCGCCAGATCGTATTCCAGATTAGAATAACGGCCGGCAATCGCCAAGAGGTTGTCAATTACCTCAGGCGCCAGCAAAGAGCGGCCCAAATTGGTATGGACCACAATCCCGGTTGCATTGATCGTGCGTTTGAGGTTCGGCGTCATGGCTTTGCGAACCGCCTGTGCCACCGCATCTGTCATTTGCTTATCTGACACGCTGTTTTGGTCTATCGCAGAATCCTTGTCGAGGATTTGTTGTCGTTTGCGAGCGATGACATCACGAATTGAATTGACAACCACCGAATGTGGAATGCTTTCAAAGAATGCTTCTTTTGAAACCAGGTCTAGCAGGTAATCCACACCTGGTAGCTTGCGCAACAGCGCCTGTTGATCCGGCGCAATGGCCACCAATTTTTTCTTTTGTGATTTTGCTTTTGTCATGATGTGATTCCGAATTTAGAGCATGTTACGCATTTTATGCGTCTGCCATCAATGCCAATTCAGGTGAAGATTCCAGCACCTTTATCGGGATTTGGTCAATAATTTGCGGAAAATCAGAAAGCGACAATCCAATCACGCCCATCCGTCTGGCAAGGTCGTCGGTGTTTAATCGTTCCAGTTCCAGCCCGGTATGAAATCTGCTCATGAGAAGATCAGCCAGATAAACAGTATGGACGAGTGGCTTGTGTTGGGTCGCCTTATCGGGATAATGATGATGGCGTATGGCTTCCACCAAAGATTCTGGAAAAGACCAATTCAGTGCGAGCTCTGCGCCGACCTCGGTATGATCGGTTCCCAGCACTTGTCTTTCAACCTCGGAGAAATTTTTTTCACCCTGAATAAGTTCACGGTAAAAGAGCGGAAAGCCGGCGTGGATAAATTGATCCAATGCCACCTTGCCGATATCATGCAGCAGTCCCGCCATATAGGCTGTTGATGGGTCTGCCCGGCCGGTCAAAGTCGCCAGTTTTTCAGCAATGACCGCTGTGCCGATCGCATGATGGTAAATGCCGCCCTTGCACAGTGAATAACCCCAACCGATCTGATTAAAGAAGTTGTTCAAGGAGGCCGAAATGACAAACTTTAGCAACAGATGTTGACCCATCATTACCAGAGCGTGATCCAGAGACTCGATCCTTTTGTGACGGGCAAACATGACGGAGTTGCAAAGCTGCAGTGTCCTGGCGCTGATCACCTGATCCTTTCGGATTTCATCGGTTATCGTTTTGATTTCATACTGGTCAGAATGGATGATGCGCATTATTTTTAATGCAATTTGCGGTACGGGCTGTAATTTTTTTATCGAATCGGAGATTTCCCGGCGCTCAGGTATGTTAATATCGGCATCGCCTGAAAGCTTGTCAAACCCTGCCGGCTCAATGCAAAATTCGCCTGTGTCCAAATCCAGCTCAAGCCGGCAGGTGAAAAACCCACCGGTTTCCAATTTATCAACTGTTATATTTTCGGCGGCTATCAACTGCATGACCCGTTCGGTGGTGCGCCCGCCAATATCCATTTCAAGGTCGGTATCACTTAACGGTCCCACCAGCGCACCGCCGGCGATGCAGGCTTTCAGGTTCCCAGCCGTAGCGCCGTCTTTGTACAAAGCGTGAACAAAAGGCGGAAAGCCGGTAGATGCATATTTTTCAGGTTGAAAGCTTTCGTCCGGGGTTGCAGGTTCCGGAAGCAGCAGATGAATTAAGCCACCGACACCGGCAACCGCATCATAAAGCGCTACGCCGACACACGTTCCCAGATAGGCTTCCAGGACTAAGGGCTGTTGGCCATCCACACGGTAGCTTCCGGCGGCGACATGGTATCGATTTTTTTCTTGCATCAGGCTCTTCGTCTCACTTGAACGGCTGCATGTGTATTTGATATTTATCTGTAAATATTCAAAATTTATCATATATCATTATAAAGTCAATTGTTTCAATACAATTATAGACACCTCATGTGCGAGTCGCTCAATTTACTTTATGATGCAAATCATATAAGATGTGAGTAAGATAAAGGTTTCAGGTTTCAGTGTTCTGGTGTCAGTCCTTCTATTCGTCCCTGACACCTGAAACCCGACACCTGAACCGCCAACGGCGGTACTTTAGACCCTGACACCCGCCTGCGCGGACGTAGCCGCTACGGCGCGGCGAAGGCCCGACACCTGAAACCCTAATAGAATTAGAGAGCCCCAACTTTTGTGAGCGTTTCATAAGAACATTAGGAGATGCAATGCAAAATATACTGGTAACCGGCGGCTGTGGCTTCATTGGAACAAATTTCATTTATTATATGCTGTCACATCCAGAATTCAATGGTCGCATTATCAATGTCGATAAACTGACCTATGCCGGCAATCTGGATAATCTGGCGGCTGCCCAAAAACAATTTTCAAATCGCTATGTATTTGTGCAGGCCGATATTTGTGATCAGCAGGCGCTAAAGACCGTATTTGAACGCTATGCGGTGGATGCCATCTGTAATTTTGCTGCTGAATCGCATGTTGACCGCTCGATTGTAGCGCCGGATGCCTTCATCAAAACCAATATTGAAGGTACGTTTTGTCTGCTGGAATTGGCCCGTCACCATCAACACCAGCTGAAACTGTTCCACCATGTCAGCACCGACGAGGTCTATGGCTCACTGGGCCTGGAAGGTCATTTTACCGAACAAACCCCTTATCGGCCCAACAGCCCTTATTCAGCTTCCAAAGCCTCTTCCGATCATCTCGTCAGAGCGTACTTTAAAACCTTTGGCCTGCCAGTGACGATTTCCAATTGCTCCAATAATTACGGGCCTTACCAGTTTCCCGAAAAAATGATTCCGCTGATGATCATCAATGCACTGGAGGGCAAGCCGCTACCGGTTTACGGCCAAGGGCAAAATGTAAGGGACTGGCTATACGTTACGGATCACTGCCAGGCCATTTGGAAGATTATGCAGGCCGGCACCCGGGGGGAGATGTACAATATCGGGGGACGCTGCGAAATGGCCAACATCGATTTGGTGGAGCGTATCTGCGATCTACTCGATGAGCTCGTCCCGCGACCTGATGCATCTCCGCGGCGCGATCTGATTACCTTTGTCGAAGACCGACCCGGTCATGATCTGCGATACGCCATCGATTTCAGCAAGTTGACAGATGAACTGGGCTGGCTGCCGGCGGAAACCTTTGATAGCGGTATCCGAAAAACCATTCAATGGTATTTGGATCATCAGTCTTGGGTGGATCAGATCAAGAGCGGCACTTACTATCAGCGCTGGATGAAGCAGCAATATGGGAAAGGGTAAAAAATCCCTTGGAGTATTGGCGTAATGGAGTTTTGTATGTACTGTTTGATTTTTTGGTGTCCTTCATTTTACCATTACTCCAGCACTCCAGTACTCCATTACTCCTGCAAAAAGTGATCGGCTTCATATTGTAAAAAGAAATGCTCACGAATGAAACAAGCTAAAGACCGGATAATATTTCCCCTGGATGTGGCCTCAATTGCAGAAGCCAAGAGCTTTATTGAGCTATTGGCCGGAAGCGTGGGTCTGTTCAAGGTGGGGCTGGAATTATTTATTCAGGCCGGCCCGGAAATTATCGGTTTCATCCATTCACAAACTCAAGCCCGGGTATTTCTGGATTTAAAATTGCATGATATACCGGCCACAGTCGAACGGGCCATGGCGCGGATCGCAGATTTGGGCGTTGCCTTTGCCACGGTCCACGTGGGCGAAAGCCAGCGGATGCTGGCCGCAGCAGTCAAGGGCAGTGGCGGGCAGGTGAGGGTATTGGGAGTTACCGTTTTGACCAGCGTGTCAACCGAGGATTTGAAATCAGCTGGCTATCGTCCGGAATATTACAGCGATATGCAACAGACAGTCATGGAAAAGGCGGCTATCGCCCATGCCGCCGGTTGTGCCGGCGTCATCTGCTCGGGTCTTGAAGTCAGTTACATCAAAGATAAAATAGGTCATGCGTTCTTAGCGGTGACACCGGGAATTCGTCCGGCCTGGACCGTGACAGCCGAAGAGGATCAACGCCGGATTACCACGCCGGCTGATGCCATCAGCGCCGGAGCGGACTATCTGGTCATTGGCAGACCGATTCGGGATGCAAAGGACCCTGTAGAAGCAGCGAAACGCATTGCCGAGGAGATTGAGGGCGCTTTTTAGTTTTTACGCTTTTTAAATAATTTTTTAAAGATCATGTCATTTTCTTCAAGGCACTATGATCGGCAAACCGCATGTGGCCTGATATTTGGGATTTAACCGATATTTGTACCAGATCCAAAGGCCTGGGTGCCGAAATCCCAAATATCCAGGCCAATATCAACCATGGGGGCGGTATATCAGCATAGCGCCTTTCAGAAATTAACATGACCTTTTTTATGAGATATGCCGGGATACATTGAGCACCTGTTGGGCTTTAAAAAATGAGCAAACGGCATTACGGGCCAACCGGCTCAACCCATCAAAAAAGCAGGGCCATTTCGGTCCCTGCTTTTTTATCGTTCGTTTAGGATATTTTTGAATGGTTTAGCGCACCGGAATGAGCATAATTTCAATGCGGCGATTTTGTTTGCGCCCCTCTTCATCCTCGTTCGAGGCCACCGGTTTGTAATAGCTGAAACCGCTGGCGGTGAGCCTTTCGGGTTCGATTCCGCCCTGCTCCTGTAAAAAACGCACAACCGCTGTCGCTCTGGCGGCCGACAATTCCCAGTTGGTGGGAAATTTCGCGAGCAGCGCTCCGCCGATTTTGACGTCATCGGTGTGGCCCTGCACGACAATCATCTGGTCGGCCTTATCCTTAAACGATTCGGCCAATCTTAATATGACTTCCTGTCCTTCGGGTTTGATTTTGACACTGCCTGAATCGAACAAAATTTTATCGACAAAAGTCACCATTAATTTACCTTCGATTTCCTGTATGCGGACGTCTTTGCTGGCAATCTGTGATTTTAGATTATTTTCAATTTCCTGTCGCGTTTGATCCAATTCTGAGATTTCTTTTTTTTGAACCTCAACCGTTGTTCTTTCCTTATCCAACTCCCGTTCCAACTGCGCAACCTGATTTGACAGGCTTTTGTTTTCTTGTTCCAATCTTTCACGCGTGGTATTTGCCTGGTTTTCAAGTTCGACGTATTTATTTTTAGAAACACAGGAGAACACCAGCAAAATACTCAAACTCAATGCGAAAAACATGAATTTTTTGGACATGATCAGCCTCCTTTAGCGGGTTTTTTAACAACGGATAAACACATTTGTGCAAAAATTTTAAAGGGAAAATGGAAGTGGATACCATTTTTAGGTGCCCTTATAAGCAAAACAGGAATTTTTAGGTTTGTCAAATTTTTCGCAGGCTGTCTTGAAGGCTCATTTGGATGCGGTAGGGTAGGGTCGATTGTTAGAGGCCAGCACAGAGCATCTGGCAGTCTGGTGATGTTGGTCAAAATCAAAAACCCTGTTCTTCAGATAGAAAAACAGGGCCAATTCTGGCTTTTATTATTATTGGTGCGACCAGGTTGCTTTGCGGCAAAGTCAGTAGCGCAAGGATATTCCAAGTCATTGAGCGGTGTCAACCCTTGCGACGCCTTACGGTTGGTCGAATCCTTGCGCTGAAGTCGACCTTAACAACTTTGCCAAGCAGAAGTCAATGTGGCTGCCAAGTTTAATTTTGGATACCACTTTGTCCAGACACGGAGCCTACGGCAGCCGCCTTAAATTGAAGATGTTTTCAAAAATATTGCGTCAACGCCATTCAGAACATATGAAAAAAACGATACCCAAATATCCCCAGAACAAGGGCGCCGATCATTATAGCAAACAGCATCTGTTCGGTGCTAAATTTCTTCATGTTTCCCGGCCTATTTTTTTCGGGTCACCCCTATGTGCCCAAGGAGAACATGCGTGTCTTGCAAACGCTTATGACTGGCCGTTTTTATCCAATTCAAAAGCTGTGTGCAGCACGCGTACGGCCAGTTCGGTGTATTTTTCTTCAATGATACAGGAAATTCTGATTTCAGAAGTGCTGATCATCATAATGTTGATGTTTTCTTTGGCCAGGGCATTGAACATTTTGGAAGCAACCCCCGAGTGATCTTTCATACCGACGCCAATAACGGAGACCTTGGCAATCTTTTCGTCGCCAAATACATCTTCAGCCTTAATGTCTTTGGCAATTTGGGTCTGCATTTCCATGGCTTGCTTAAAATCAGGACGCGGAACGGTGAACGTCAAATCGGTTTGTCCCCCTGCGCGGGTATTTTGAATGATCATATCCACAACGATACCGGCATCAGCCACCGGGGTGAAAATCTTGGCGGCGATTCCTGGTATGTCTGGGACTTTTTTTAAAGTGATGCGGGCTTGATTTTTATCATGGGTGACGCCGGATACGACCAGGCGCTCCATTCCGGAATTTTCATCGACTACCATGGTTCCCTCCTCCTCGCTGAACGATGATCTGACGTGCACCGGGATGTTGTATTTTTTGGCAAAACCCACGGAGCGGATTTGCAAGACCTTAGCTCCCAGGCTGGCCATGTTCAGCATTTCATCATAGGAAATGGCATCCAGCTTGCGGGCTTGCGGGCAAATGTTGGGATCGGCTGTGTAGACACCATCCACGTCGGTATAGATTTCACAAACATCGGCTTTAAGCGCCGCAGCAATGGCCACAGCGGATGTGTCTGACCCGCCGCGCCCCAGGGTTGTGATGTTGCCATTGGGATCGCATCCCTGAAACCCGGCCACCACAACAATATGACGGTCATCCAGCAGCTCCTGAATACGTTCGGCCCGAATATCAAGAATGCGGGCATTACCGTGGCATTGGTCGGTCAGGACTTCGGCCTGATGCCCCAGTAACGACTGGGCCGGATAATTCATCGATTTGAGCGTCATGGCCAGCAGGGCAGAAGTGGTCTGTTCGCCGGTGGCCAGCAACACATCCAGCTCCCTTTTGTCCGGTACTTGGGAAATGTCACTGGCCATACCAATCAGGTTGTCGGTAATACCGGCCATAGCTGAAAGGATAACGACCACCGAATTGCCTTGATCATAGGTTTTGGCAACCCGGGTGGCCACATTTTGGATCCGTTCCAGGTCCGCAACCGAAGTGCCGCCATACTTTTGAACAATTAAAGCCATTTTTTTCGTGGTTTCTCCCTTCACCACAAAGAACACGTAGGAGCACGAAGATGATGACAACATTAAATTTCGTCTATAATTTTTGGTCTTCGTGTTCTTCGTGGTAGATGTTAATACGCTTATCTAGCTAGACGCCCAACTCATGGCTGCTATTATTTATCATCTAAAACTAGAATTCCAGAGCTTTTAGCAAATTAGCAGCCGGATGTCCATATGCAAATAGATCAATGCGGCGGGTCATCTCGCTTATGATTTTAAACTGTAGCTGTAGATAGTTCAGCAGCGTACCTTTCGATAGCTTTTCGGCCCATTCGATGGCGATGACCGCATCTGCCCGCAGAACTTCGTCCAAACCAATATCCTCCAGTTCAAAAGGGTCGTCAATGCGGTATAAATCCACGTGATACAGCGGAAAACGACCGGGGTATTCATTGATCAATGTGAATGTCGGGCTGGTAATATAGTACTGGTCAGAAACATCAAGACCTCTGGCCAGTCCCTGCACCAAGGCGGTTTTTCCGCTACCCAGATCACCGCTTAAGCCAATGGTGACCGGTTGCTGAATCAGTGCGCCCAGAGTTCGCCCCAGATGTTGTGTGTCTGCTGCAGAACGGGTAGATATCTGAATATGTTGTTCAGTCATGGGACTGTTTATCGTTATAGGTTATTCGTTATTCGTCTGAAACGTTTGACCGTTTTTGTCGTGGGCTCAAATCTAATAACCAATAACTTTAGGTTTGGTTAGCCCAGTATCTTTTTGATCTCCGCAGGAATGGCATACATGACGTCACCGGCCAAATAGCCGATGGGGCCCTTGGTATTTGCGAGGGTGTCGGCTGCGGCCCCGTGAAGATAAACGGCCGCATGGGCAGCTGCTTCCGGAGAAAGACCCTGGGTGATGAATCCGGCCAGAACCCCTGTCAGTACATCACCCATTCCGCCAGAGGCCATGCCGGGGTTGCCGGTTGGATTGATAAACGCAGAACCATCAGGATGGGCAATGACAGTTGCCGCTCCCTTCAACACCACATGCACTCCGTATTTGACGGCAAATTCCCGAGCGCACGCCAGACGGTTCTGTTGAACTGCAGCAGGCGTGCTTTCAATCAATCGGGCCATTTCTCCAGGATGGGGGGTTAGTACGGCCGGTGCGTCAAGTTTTTTCAACAAATCGGTTTGCCCGGCAATATTGTTGAGTCCATCGGCATCGATGACCAATGGAATGTTGGTTTCACGCATGATTTTTTCAACCAGTCTTCGGGTTTCAGGTGCCTGACCGATACCCGGCCCGATAGCCATACACGATTTGCCGACGATCAATGTCTGGATTTGTTTAAAGGCCGTGTCACCAAGGATACCGGGCCGGCTTTGGGGTAAGGGGGCTGTCATGACTTCCAACACCTGAGGCTCAACAACCGGGTTGAGGCTTTCGGCCACTCCCAGCGTAACCAAGCCGGCACCGGCTCGCATAGCCGAGATGGCGGTCATCGCGGCCGCGCCGGTTTTTCCGGTTGAACCGGCAACCACCAGCAGATGGCCGGTCTTGCCCTTGTGCGTATCTGACGCGCGCGACTGAAAATAGGTGCTGAGTTGTTCAGCGTCTAGCAGGTGCTGCTGTGGCGCAACAGCCTCGACAACTGCATCTGGTATGCCAATATCGATGATATCGAGCTTTCCGGTGTAATCGGCACCTGGATAGGTATAATGACCTATTTTGGCGAGCCCAAAAGTGGCTGTTGCCTGCGTCTGGGTGGATATCCCACAGGGCTGGCCGGTATCGGAATTTAGGCCCGAGGGAATATCAACGGCAAATACCGGTAGTCCAGTGCGGTTGATAAAATCAATAACGACCCTAAAAAAGCCTCTGACATCAGACGTCAACCCGGTCCCCAGAATGGCGTCCACCAGCAAGCCTGAGCGGGCGATCTCGGATTGGTGTGCCAAAAAGGAATCTTCGTCCGAAACCTCGATAACAGGTACTTTGAGTTCTTCGAGACGTTTGAGATTGGTTGCGGCATCACCTTTGACGGCAGTGGTCTTGGCCAGCAGATAAACCGTTACCTTAACTTCCCTTGCCGCCAGCTCCCTAGCGATAACAAACCCGTCACCGCCATTGTTGCCTTTGCCGCAAATGATACTGACGCCATCTTCGATTTGATCGGCAAATTGGGTAAGCAAAACGAGTGCGGCGCCTTGCCCGGCAGCTTCCATGAGCTCCAGACCGGGGATCGCATGCACTTCGATCGTTTGACGATCCATTTCCTGCATTTCAGCTGCGGTGACAAGAATCATTTGAATCCCGATTGGGTTGATATGGTTCTAGATAAGCGAAGTATATAAAGTTAATGTTATTACGGACTTCAACCGGGCAACATAAAGCTAAAGGGCTTGTATCAGCTCTATCATCTCCTTGACGGCCTTTTCCATGCCCGTTAATATCGCGCGTGAGATAACACTATGACCGATGCTGAACTCATCAATTTTACCCAGGCCCTTGAATGCTTTAATCGATTTGTAACAGAGGCCATGTCCGGCTTTTATATTGAGATTGAGTTTTTGGGATAGCTTGACGGCGTCCACCATTTTTAAAAATTCCTGATGCCGTGTTTTAGATGTTTTGGCCTCACAATAAGCACCGGTATGAAGTTCGACAATTTTGGCATTGGTGCGATGGGCCTGCTTGAGTTGTTCGGGATCAGGGTCTATCAGAATACCGACGGGGATGCCGCTGTTTTGCAGGGTGTCAACGATTTCTCGGATCTCATCTCTGTTTATAACCAGGTCCAGACCGCCACCAGCACTGAATTCCACTCGTTTTTCGGGCACCAAGGTCACATGATCCGGTTTGATATCCAGCGCCATACCAACCATTTCCGTGGTGGGTGCCATTTCCAGAATCAGTTTGCTTTGAATCATTTGGCGCAGAATGCGGACATCTCTATCCTGAATGTCGCGACGGTCGCCCCGCAGGTGCATGGCGATGCCATCGGCGCCGGCTAGTTCGGCCATAAGTGCGGCGACTACCGGATCTGGCAAAGCGCTTTTTCGGGTCTCCCGCATGGCAGCCACAAGGTCTATTTTAACGGCTAATCCGGCCATTGACGAACCTCCTTCTTTACCAGGGTCATTTTTGATCCCTATACCTGAATGCGGCTCATTGATTAAGATGCTGCTTGCGATCTAATAAATTCGAAGACCTCTCTTGCCTTCTGCTCCATCTTGTGGGCTTCGGATTTGTCATTTTCATGGTCGTAACCCAACAGGTGCAATATGCCGTGGATGAGAAGCTGGTCAAGGTAATCCAGCATTTCCAGACCGGCGTTTTGGGCTTGCCGGTGCGCAGTTTCCACTGAAATGACAACATCGCCCAAAAGGTGAGGTGAGATCTCTGCAAACGGCCCCTCTTGCATGGCAAATGCAATTACATTGGTGGGACCTTCTCTGTTGAGGTATTGTTGATTGAGGCGTGCAATCTGTTGATCGTCAACGATAAGAATAGAAAGCTCTGCGTCAGGATAACCCAAGGCGTTTAAGATGGCCCTTGCTGTTTGCAGAATCGTCTTCTTTGAGATCCTGTGTTTGCCTTGCCTGTTTTCGATCTGAACTTCCATTCTTCGATTTCCCTTTTTCATTACCGTTGCCGGCTGCGCGGCCTTCGCTGTATTCGATGCGGTGATGATGGATGCCGTATAATATCTTGTTAAAGCTTTTTGCAATATTATGCAGGTCTTTGAGGGTTAATTCGCAGTCATCCAGTTGGCCGTCTGAGAAAACCTGGTTGATCAATTTTTGAACCAGCCCCTGAATTCTTGACGGAGTGGGGTTGTCCAGGGCACGCGTGGCCGCTTCAACCACGTCCGCCAGCATGACAAGGCCGGCCTCTTTGGTTTGTGGCTTGGGGCCCGGATACCGGTAATCATCAATATTGACAGCCGCGGCACCCTTTTTCTGTTTGGCCTTTTCATAGAAAAATTTAATGATGCTGGTGCCATGGTGTTGTCGAATGGTATCGCTGATCAATTGCCCCAGTTTATTTTCCTTGGCAATTTCAACGCCGTCCTTAATATGGGCAATCAGGATCAGACCCGACATGGACGGTGCCAGTTTATCGTGTCGGTTTTTTCCTTCGGTCTGGTTTTCAATAAAGTAAAGCGGTTTTCTGATTTTACCGATGTCATGATAATAGCCGCAGACCTTTGCCAACATTGGGTTGGCGCCGATCTCTGTAGCAGCAGCTTCCACCAGTGAACCGACAATAACCGAGTGGTGATATGTGCCAGGCGCTTCGATCATCAAGCGGCGCATTATTGGCCGGTCCAGATGTGCAAGCTCTAGCAGCGTAATATCAGTCGTATAATCGAATGCAATTTCAACCAATGGGACAATGCCGGCCGTCACAATACCGGCGCTGATACCTCCTAAAAAAGCGAACGCCCAATCCCAAATCAATTTGGCCGTCGACAATTCTCCGGTATAGAAGTGGATGGCAGTTGCCAGCACAATGTTTAGCAAACCGAGCTTAGCACCGGCGATGATAAACACTTTTCTTTCACGGCAGCTTCGCAGCCAGTAAGCGGCCATCGTACCGCTGACCAAAAAATACAGAAACATTTCAAAACTATTCTGAAAAATTAGACCAAAGCCAACTGCCATTACCAGGGCCATGGGGACCGCTACGGACAACCCTAGAAACAGGCAGATGATCATGGCGGTTGACGTTAGCGGAATACCAAAATAGGTCGACGAACGGGGGATGGAGACAGGTGAATTCTGGGTTAGCAGTTCAGATAAGGAGACGGAAACCTCCGAGATGAAAAAAAAGGTCAGGGCCAGACTCGCGAGCAGTAGCAAATTTTTATTATGATAGTTGACCATCAACCCCTGCTGATTTAAATGCAAAATGTAGGTGGTCATCAGAAGACACATCAGCAACAGGGCCGCCCCAAGGCTGCTGAGCAGAATTTGTTCCTTCTGGGTCTGCGCCTGTAATGCTTCAAGTTTTCGCAAATCAAATTCAGACACCAGTGAGCCTTCTCTGAGCACCATTTCGCCGGCCTTGATTTTATATAGCACCGGCTTGATTTCGCCCGCTATTTTATTTTGCCGTTCCTGGGTCTCACTGCGGTTAAGGGTGATGTTTGGTTGAATCAGTTCTTGAACAAAGTCAACGACCAAGTTTTTCAAGGTATAGTCCAGATCCTGAAGGTAGGGCTGACTGATGCTTCGCACCATGGCCTTGGCTTGGTTGAGGCCGTAGAATTGGTTTAGATTGGCCACAAATTTCTCATTTTTTGTGGCGACATCTCTTAGGATAATGCCTTTGTCCTGTTCCTTTAGCAAAATTTCTTTGTTGGTAACAACGCCCGTAGATAAAATGGCATTTAGTATTTTTACGATAAGGTCGGCAACATCGCTGGAAAAGGCCTCATTGGCAAGGGCCTGGTAAGCCCCTTTGCTAACGCGGATACCGATGGTTTCTTCAAAATGGGCCTGTTTTTCCCAGATCAATACCTGCGTTGAGGGCTTGGTGTCACCCACCAGGATTTGGTCTGCTTTGGATTCGTTCCCCAATTCCTGGAGCTGGTTGCTTTGGGCGGATTCGATGACGGCTCTCAAATCATCAAATGCCTGCACTACATTGCGCATCAGGCTTTTGGCCATATTGGCGTCAAAATCATAAACGGTCAATACCTCGGCCATGGACTGCTGACGGTTTTTTTCAGTGGCAGCTTGGTCTTCAATAAAAAAATCACGGGATGCCTTGATATCCCGTTCAACCACATCTCCCAACTTATAACGGTGTTCTGTGATGACGAGGCTTGGATATAAGATGATAATAAATAGAATCACAAACAACACCATAACTCCCCAACGGATTCGGGTGTTGTTGTCCAGAAGTTTATTGATCGATTCTTTGCTTTTGTCGAAATTCATCCGTATTCAATCAGTTTTCAGCGGCAGGCATTGCGCTAAACCATAGACAGTGCCTGCTGCGTTTGGAAACCCATAGATGCTCAAAGGTTTGTAATTGAGCACTTGCGCCGTTTTCAGCGCGAATTTTGGTTTATATCGTTAGCGGCATTTTCGTTTTCTTTATCGGCATCAAGCTGCTCGTAAGCATTGATGATGTCCTGGACAAGTCTGTGCCGGACAACATCGAGTTTTGAAAAGAAAACAAATTTGAGGCCTTCGATACCTTGCAATATATTTTTGGCCTGAATCAAGCCTGATGTTCTTTGGGCCGGCAGATCAATCTGGGTAATGTCTCCGGTTATAACCGCTTTTGAATTGAAGCCGATACGGGTTAAAAACATTTTCATCTGTTCCGGGGTTGTGTTCTGGGCTTCATCGAGAATAATAAAGGAATCATTTAACGTACGCCCCCGCATGAAGGCAATCGGCGCTACTTCGATGGCACCTTTTTGCATTAAATGGGCGACTTTCTCAAAACGTATCATATCATGCAGGGCGTCATACAAGGGCCTCAGATAGGGATCTACTTTCTCGGCAAGATCGCCCGGTAAAAAGCCTAATTCCTCGCCGGCTTCTACTGCCGGCCGCGTTAAAATGATCCGATCAACAAGACCCTTTGTGAGGGCTGAAACCGCCATCGCCATCGCCAGATAGGTTTTCCCCGTGCCGGCCGGACCGATGCCGAAAACAATATCATATTTTCGCATGGCATCAATATAATCTTTCTGAGCAGGACTTTTAGGGCTGATCGTCGCTTTTTTGGACGTTATGAAAACAGTATCCAAGAATATTTTTTTCAGATCGGCGCGGTCATTACCGCTGAGCACCCTGACAGCGTAATCAATATCATTGGCATGAATGGGATAGCCTTCTTTTAATATTTCGTAAAGCTGCTCAAGGACATTTTGGGCCAGACGCGCAGCGATGGCCTCGCCTTGAATGAATACCGTGTTGCCTCTGGCATTCACAGCCGTATCGGTTGCCTTAGCAATCCGTTTTAGATGGTGGTTGTGCTCGCCAAACAGTTGCTGGGCCAGATGGTTATCGGAAAAATCGACGGTTGTTTGTTTGTTTTCTGAAAGTGAATTCATCTGCAATATCATGACCGCTAAAGCGGTGTCTGAAAAACAGCTGCAAGCGGAATTAACCCCTTTAGTTGCGGGCCCTATTCCTATCACAACCTAAAATGATTGCAAGCTAGTTTCAAGTTCTAATTGTAGACCGAACTGGCGCAAATTACAAATCAGAGTCTATTTTGGAGATCTAAAAATACCTTGACTCACCAAATTGGCTCTGTTAGTTGAACCGGCGGATAGGCGTATCATCAGCAGGTATCCCCTAAAATCAGGCCAGATGTGGGAAAATCACACAGTTTGCCGGCCTTTTATCTTTTGGCGTTTATGTGATTAAATGAGTCCTTTTGATGTATTCATAATACTTATAATGGGTTATAGTATTGTTCGCGGCCTGTTTAGGGGCCTGGTCAAAGAAGTGTCCTCCATTATCGGCGTTCTGGGCGGGTTTTATGCCGCATATTCCTATTTTCCGATGGTGGCCAAATTGCTCTCCGGTATCATTCAAGAGGAATCATATCTTAACATATTGAGTTTTATGATTATTTTTTGCGGAATCCTTTTGCTTATCAGCATCCTGGGGGTTGTCATCAAGTATCTGTTGAATATTGCCTTTTTAGGGTGGATCGATCGTATCTGTGGTGTCGGGTTTGGGTTAATCAAGGGTGTTTTAATTATAACGGTTATATTTATCATTCTCACCACTTTTCTCTCCAAAGGCACACCGTTAATCAAAAAATCGATCCTTGCGCCGCATGTCATCTGGATATCCGAGCAGATGGTGGGTCTTGTTTCCGATGATATGAAGAACGATTTTTTTGCTAAACTCGACGAATTTAAAAAAGCGTGGAAAATTCAAAAATAAAATCAGCCAAGGATTCGGTCAATGCTCTGGTTGCCCTGGTCGAATCTTTGCGGGCTGAGGACGGATGTCCTTGGGATCGAAAACAGACGCCCAAAAGCATGCTCGTTTATCTAATAGAAGAGATCTACGAACTTGCAGACGCCATCGAGTCCGATGATGCAGCAGCGGTCAGAGAGGAGCTGGGGGATGTGTTATTTCATATTGTCTTTGTAACGCGTTTGTATCAGGAAAAGGATGACTTTACTATTGATGACGTTGCCCGTGATATTACCGCTAAAATGATCAGGCGCCACCCCCATGTTTTCGGCGCCGCTACAGTTGAGAATACCGAACAAATCCGGCAAAATTGGTATGCCATAAAACAAAACGAAAAAAAACAGTCCCTAAAATCGGCTATTGTCGATTCGGTCCCTAGAAACATGCCAGCATTGATGCGTGCCTACCAAATCGGCCAGCGAGCGGCCCGCCAAGGTTTTTATCACACGAATCGCGATCATCTCATGAGCGAGCTGGAATCGGGCTTCAATCAATTAAGACAAGCCATTGAAATCAACGATACAAACCGCCTTGCAGAAGTTATCGGAAGCTATTTGTTGTCGCTGGTGAATTTGGCGCGTCTTTTAAATATTCACCCTGAAACTGCCCTGTCCGCAGCAGTAAAGACGTTTGAAAAACACTTGCAAGAAATGATTGAGGCGGATTCAAGGACTTAAGATGATTGCCATTATAGATTATGATGCCGGTAATTTGGCCAGTGTGCAGCGCGCAGTTTCACACCTCGGCGTTGACTGTGTCATTACCAAAGAAGAGGCAGAGATTAAAGCTGCCGAGCGGATCATTTTTCCGGGAGTTGGTGCTGCTGGTGCCGCCATGCAAAGTTTGCAAAATTATAGCCTGGATCGTGTCATCAAAGAAGAACTGGCTAACGGAAAACCGGTGCTGGGTATTTGTATTGGTTCGCAGATTATTTTAACCCACAGCGAAGAAAATGACACGCCTTGTCTGGGAATCATTGATGGGACGGTGCGCAGCTTTGCGCCTGATGTTCGAACGGCGGATGGTCAAAAGCTCAAAATCCCGCACATGGGATGGAACGGACTGGATATTAAACAGCCCCATCCGCTGTTATCCGGTGTCAGCGCTGATGATGAATTTTATTTTGTGCACAGTTATTACCCACAGCCGCAGAATCCGGACTGCGTGTACGCCGTGACCGAATATGGGGTTTCCTTTGCCTCTATTATTGGGCTGAACAATTTATTTGCGACCCAATTTCATCTTGAAAAAAGCGGCCCAGCGGGGCTGAAGATTTTGGATAACTTCTGTACGTGGAAACCATAATGCGCCCTATGAGAAGATCATTATAAGAGCTGAAGCGGTCATATAATTTTCTTCCTTGCGCTACGATCCTAAAATTGCCTGTGGTCCGATATTTGGGATTAGAACATAGTGACTTACAATACCAAAGGCTTGCATGCCAAATATCCCAAATATCAGACCACGACCACCTTTAATGGCAGTTTGTCAGCGTAGCGCATTTCAGAAAACAATATGACCTTACCGCCCTTATGCGACGAGACGAATCTGAAACACGCTAATTTAATCTAAAGGATATTAAGGTGCTAAGTAAGCGAATCATACCGTGCTTGGACGTCCGGGAAGGCAAAACCACCAAGGGTATCAAGTTTAAAGATAATGTCGATATAGGCGATCCGGTTGATATGGCCCGACTCTATTATGAAGCCGGCGCCGATGAGATCGTCTTCTATGATATCACGGCATCATACGAAAAACGCAATATTATGCTGGACGTGGTCCGCCAGGTGGCCGAGACCATATTTATCCCTTTCTCTGTGGGCGGCGGCATTCGAACCGTGTCGGATATGCGCAATGTCCTTTTGGCAGGTGCCGAAAAAGTTAGCGTCAACAGTGCGGCTGTCAAAAATCCGGATATTATTGCCCAAGGGGCCAAAGCATTCGGCAACCAATGCATTGTTCTCGGTATGGATGCAAAATATGTTGGGGCGAGCAAAGAAACACCCTCGGGCTATGAAATCTATATCAATGGCGGCAGAACACCCATGAAATTGGATGCGTTAAACTGGGCAATTGAGGCCCAAAAGCTCGGGGCAGGGGAGATCTGCCTCAATTCAATTGATGCCGACGGCACCAAGGCTGGTTACGAACTCAATTTGACCCAACTGATTTCTGATAAGGTAAATATCCCGGTCATCGCCTCCGGGGGCGCCGGCACACCGGAACACTTGCGGGATGTCCTGACCCTTGCAAGGGCCGATGCTGCCCTGATTGCTTCTATGGTCCACTATGGAACTTATACGATTAAAGAAATTAAGTCTTTTTTGATAAACAGCGGCGTGAAGATTCGCAAGACCTGGTAGGGTAGCGCTGGCATCAGCAGGATATAAATATCCCCTTCGATGGGGCATACGGGAATCCCACACCCGTTGCACCATCGCGGTCGGGTATCACTTGAGGTTTTGCAGCGGGCTTAACATCTATTGCCCGTGCGCATTAGGGCCCAAACAGCGGCGTTAGGCCATTTCGTTCGACAGCACATAGCCGGGGGGTATCTTGCGCACAATCTCCCCGTCTTCGTTATACTCCTCAACGACTATATGGCCGTCTTCAAGAGAGTTCTTTCTTTGTGTCTGCTCTTCCTGTTTTAAGTTTTGTTCGGATTTCGCGTTGTTTTCTGTTTTTTCAACGGGTCTTTTCTTACGGATTTCAGCACTCTTTTTAACAGCGAGTTCCTGATCTTGCATCTCGCTGTCATAGCTTGCGCGCACCGAATGTTGCATGGCGGCGTCTCCAATAGCATCTAGCATGGTGTCCTCCTTTTGTTTATCATGAGCCCTTCTGACTCACATGCAATTGCTGCTATCTTAGCTGGCAGCATCCTTTTCAACCGCGTCTTGCTCAAATTGCTCGACTTTGTTGATCAGAAAGTTTGTATCTTTTACAGATAGCGCGGTTGTTGTTTTCTGATTTAAATCATCAATCACATTAAAAACAAACGCTGTTTCCTTTTTGCTATCAGATTCGATTGCCTTTTGTTCACTTCCCCCGCCTGGCGTCTGCTCATCGTCTTCAACCTGACCCTTGGCACCGTAATCGGAAATTTTCGTCAAAATATCCTTGGCGACTTTTTCGATCGTGGCGCGTCGCTTGCCTTCGGTCGACAGGTGGATCTTATCGGACAGTTGGCGTTTGTTTCCCGTTACTTGCTTTTGTGTGCTCCTGTCCTGACTGAGCTGTTTGCTGTACGTGTTTAAGACATTATGAATCTGATAACTGGATACAAACATATAACACTATCCCCCAGTCTTTTTTATCGGTTTATCCTTGCTAAACTTTAGGGAAAAATGACCTTCGGTGGGCAGGCATACTTATAACTAATTGAAAATATTTATAATATAAATTCTTGTGAAATGGCGCCGAAAGGCTCGAATTTTGGATAGAAAACAAACAGTTGGCTGAAATCCAGCCATAGGTGGTGCGCACAGCAGGGCGGGATAAACACTAACATATCATTTAAATTAGAAACATTGCACGCTAGTCATCAAAATCGCCGGACGGGCCTTTATCGCTGTCAATTTTAGCCGCCCTTTCTGTGATCAACTCGGGCGTCCATTGCTGGGGATCTTCAATACGTTGCACCTTCGGGGCACTGGTGTAAGACCCGGTATCTAGCACCGCCTCAATGGCTAGTGATGCTGTATTTTCGGCGTTGAAGACATCGACGATCATATGGTAGGCAAAATCCTCGACTCTCTTTATCATGCGTTCACGCACGGCCTGTGGCTGGCTGAGCAGCCTATTTTCAAAAGGCAGATTTAGTTTCTTAAAATTGCCGCCTTTGTATCCCTGAGCCTCGGCGTAGGCCTGCATTTCAGACCACATTGATTCGGTCACCCCGGCGTCTGTTACTTTCTTAAAATTGCCCTCGTCATCCAGGATGGCATTGCCATAATCATTGACCTCCAGACCCCAGGATATCATCTGCAGGGCAGTTGCCACGTTGGCCTTTGTGGTTTGTGTGCTGTTTGCAATTTGTCGCAATCTATCTGAATTATTGCCCGAGGTTCCGTGTTGTGCCCCGGAAATACGATAGGCGCTTAATGCTTGATGAATGCGTGCGGTTAACTCCACCTGTATGCCCTGGCCGCTGGCTTCGATGCCATGGGTCGTGCCGTTGTTTAGAGCGATCCAGTCGGGAAAGATGTCATGGGCGTTTAACCCTTGGATCAAAAATAAGGCTTCCTCGACGGTAGAAAGGCCTTCTTTGCCTTTTATTTCACCAACTTCGGTTTCGAGGCCGGCCCACACAGGAACATACTGATTGAGCGCGATGCTGGCCGATAGATTTTTATCATCCGCCATATGGGAAGCATCGATGGCAATCGAGGTAATGCCGGCTTCGAAAAGGGTGGGGATCTCTATTTTGGCTGCAGCGATGTCTTCGTCGTTTTTTATGCCATAATGATCCGCATGGATAGCTACCGGTATTCGAATTGCCAACTCATTGCAGGCGGCATCTACAATTCGTGCTATATTCCAATAATTAACAGCGCAATAGGCAGCGGCTCCACCTTCAGATTTGGCAATTTCGATAATCAGGGCTGCATTGGCTTTCTGGGCAGCTTGCAGGGCGCCGCGGATCACAAAGCTGTTTCTGCCATTGGCTGCCATGGCAATGGCTTTACCTTTGGCCAGCATGGCTTTGTCGATAAATTTTCCGCTGATTATCAAAGCCTTTGAATTTGGGAAAAGCCTTTCAATATTCGGCGGCCGACCCACCTTAAGCGCCTCATCAAACGTTTGCGACGTCATGGCATTCTCCTGCCGTTGATGGTTTATCTTACTTGTCGATTGACTCTGGTTTCTTTATTTTGGCAATGAAATTTAAATTGTCAAGCATGGTGCTGGTGAGTTTTAAAATATAAACAATAATAGTATGTTAAATAAGTTTCAGGTCTATGGTCAGATGGGTGTGCTTACGGAATATCTTAAGAAGGAAGGTATTACACCATCGGATATCGTCAGGCATAGAGATCGATCAAGCGCCCTAACTGATAATCGTCGGCGTATTGCAAAAATTGGTTGCTTGTGTATCGGTTGCCGCTGTGGTCACCAGGGGTCATTTTATCCAATGGCGCTTGTTCGCAGCTGTAATGACGCCGAACAGCATCTTCTCTCATGAGAACCGTATTTCCTGGCGGTGCTGGCCGCACCGGATAATGACGTTGGTCTGAGACGATTATATTGGCATCGGATGTAATGACCATCAGTTTTCCACTTACCGGTTAAGGGTAATCCCAGCTATCCATATTGGTAAATCTCGTAAACCGACGCCTCTCCAACCCTGGCATCGATTTCACTTTGGATTTCGATTCTCTCACGGGAGACCACATATTCCCGCCAGTTATCAATTGATTGCCATGTGCTGATAACCAGAAATTCTTCGGGATTATCCAAGCTCCTTAAGGTTTCGCCGGATATATACCCAAATTGGTTGGTCGCCAAATTTCGTAAGCGCCTGAAAAGAGGCAACAAAACATTTGTCTGGTCTTCAGGAATGTTACGTTTGATGAATATTTTAACGGCCATAAAATATTCCTTCAATTTTATGTATGGCGCGGTAGCCAAGAATAAAGATAAATGGGGGGTACTGTCAAGAAAAAAAAGGCTTAAATACCCAATAATATTTTTCATTCCGCCTGAATTAAAGAAAAGGTTGGAAAGGTTTTGAGCACAGTTGAAGACTTCAAGGTAACGCGGAATAACTTTCCGGTAATGCAGAATGGGCGGCAAACAGAGATGAATCGCCTTTTATAGACTTACGCTAAAGAATTTTTTGATATCGGTTTATTCGCAACCGCCTGCAAACGTTCGAGCAGACTGCGCGCACCAATGACACGTGGCGGTTGAATTTTGGATGGTTATTGGTTTTATTCTTCTTTTTTCTGATTTATTTCCATGATGCGCTGATTGTATTCATCAACCCCGGTTTCGTAGGCCTTGCCTTTTTCAACATAGGCTTTAACACGCGCATTCAGCGCCTCGGTTTTTTTGTTATATTCAATAATTTCTTCGCGGGTTTTGGCCTTTTCTTTTTCTTTTTCAAGCTTTGCCTGCTCTTCTTTTAAAGTCTCGTATTCTTGATCGATTTCAGTTTTCATCTGCTCCAGTCGGGCTTTGACATCATCGAGGTTTTCAGGTTCATCCTCAGATAAATTCGGGAAATTGGCTTGCTGCTCGGCAGGTTCGACTTCTTCGGGTTCAGCCTGATTTTCCAGAGCTTCTTTTTGCTCAGGAACTTCTTTGCTCTGTGATTCTACATAACTGCGAATTTTGTTACGTTGCGCTTCAGGAACCTCATTAATATCATCGGTAAAGCGGACATTGCCATTTTCGTCTTCATATTTGTAAAATTCAGCGGAGGCATTGAACGAAAACAGTAAAAAAATTATTAATATCATATATTTGATGATTTTCATGTTATCATTCTCCCTAGCGGTGTAGCATATTATTGGTTGTCGGTTTATAATAAAAATTTATCATATGCGGCTTTTGATTGCAAATTACACGATGAGGGGTCGATGCCTGGCATCCATAATTTACCCTGCCATCGGGTAGTAAATTTCGTCTGGCACCGCAACAATAAACCCGAGTATTTTGACACTTATATGTTAAATTTCGACCAAAAAAGAATATACTTTAAAAAATCAGTTTACTTTTTTCACTGTTTAAGTGCATAACCAGTTCCAGAAAGGTCTCGCCATGCTCAATGAAAAGGAAAAATTGGACGCCCTGGCAAACCTGGGTATCGAACTTAGCCGTGTACAGGACCTGGATATCGTCATGGAGCATATCCTGACCGAAGCCCGCCGTTTCGTCAATGCGGATGCGGGTTCCATTTATATCCGTGAAAAGGATATGCTTCATTTTACTTACACCCAAAACAATACTTTGCAGCAACGGCTATCTGATGGAGAGAAACTCATCTACTCGACGTTCCACATGCCCATCAACAAGGAAAGCATTGCCGGCTATGTGGCGGCAACAGGTAAACCTCTCAACTTAAAAGACGTTTATTCTTTGGATCCGAGTCGCCCGTATCATTTCAGCAAGGAATTTGATAAAAAAACACAGTACCAAACCCAATCGGTGCTGACGATACCCCTGAAAAACCACCATGACGATGTGATTGGTATCCTGCAGATTATCAATGCCGAGGATGCATCCCAAAATGTCATCACTTTCTCACAAAATGACG
>JAAUXT010094538.1_pt1 | contig 24221 bp, 22 predicted proteins | sample 7278171 | NCBI WGS metagenome assembly JAAUXT01 (sample SAMN14350112, study PRJNA611818) | marine sediment metagenome | isolation source: surface marine sediment (1.8m) | place: French Polynesia: Moorea | collected 2018-08
CTCTCTCTCTCTCTCTCTCCTCTCTCTCTCTCTCTCTCTCTCTCTCTCTCTCACACACACACATTTACACGCGCAACAGCAGTACCACGTGGTCAATTTTAACCTGCATCTGTATTGGTGTACGTCCAGCTTTCTTGGGGTGGACTGTTCCTGGATCCTTTCAGGGGGGAATCCGCTCTGGGCAGAATCCACCTCCGACACCGGACCCCGCGACCCGATCAGCGGCTCAGTGCGATCCACCATTAATCCCGGGCTCCATACACCATGATTACATTTGGCAGCTGACAAGCCAATGGGTTAATGAGAGTGAATCTGCGGCCGGAATGCTGGATTTGTCTGTCTCAGGTGGTCGTGGCAATGTGTGTGAGCAAGTTGTGTTTCATCTGTTGGTCTTGCACAGCGAATCGAATCAAAGTTCCTTGTTCGCATGGTAAGGGACTGGCCTTCAAATGAAGAACATAAATTGCCCTCAACAGTTTGAAAGTGCTTCATTTTTGTGGATAATTTGGACCACAATGGATTGTTGAACATTGGATGGTTTTTTGTTCAAAATAAATTGATCACATTTCCACAGACGCAAAACCTGTTCGTATCTTTGATCTTCATGTCCTGAACAGGCTTTTGAGAAAGGCAGAAAGCCTCTCGGAACAATAAATTGCTTGCACATGCATGAATGCAAACTGCTTTCAATGAAAGTTGTAATTAAGTTGTGTCTCAACAATCCGGGATAATGAATGAAGTGTCGTAATTAGAAACATCGAGCACGCTCCGAATTCCGACCGGCTTGTGGCTGCAGCTGACGGAAATGTCTCGCGCCACTGTTGTCATTTTGTTGCGGAAACAAAGCAATGTTTTTTTTCCGCCTTCTGGTCTCAAGCTGCAGAAACGTTCGTCACACAACAGATTCCGATGATGAAGCCATTGCAGAGATGAGATGTGAGTCTTCAAACGCTTGGAAGCAACACAGTGAACCGGAGTCAGTTAGTGCAGAGTAAAGATCACAGTCAGCATCCTGTGGGTGTTCCTCAATATAATTTTTCAAATGAAATGCAAGATGCAGGATGCAAAAGTTTGGTCAGTTCACGCATTTATCTTCCAAGTTGGTTCAAAAGTTTCTGCCCACTGTTTGCACACAATGCAAAAGTTCTTCGTCATGTCCATTGCGAGGCCTGTGGTTTCTATTTTTACATCTGAGATGATACTTTTCGAGCACATTCTCCTCAGTGCTTTCTTCCAGGCTTGATAGTCCCTCAGCTGCCTGGAACTCAGGAAATTGGCTTCATTTTCAGGCACTTGCATGTCTCTCGTCTTCAATTAGCTACAAAATACTTTTGATCATTGACAAGAATATCACATGACAGTTTTGAGAGGTTCTGTAAAAGCCATCCATCCCCGGGAGCACGCATGGAATACCGTGCAGAGTTGAAGATGTTCGAAAGCCACGCGCTTCACACGGACGCGCTGTGATTTGGCCCTCACCACAGAAGGTTCGCTTGGTGTGTTGCCGAAAGATTTTGGTCGTCAGTAACAAGGATACGATGTTTTTTATGGACGAACGCAGAAACCAAGAGGGACAACATCGACTGGTCGACACGTCAGTGACGACCAAAGTGGCTGCGAGTCGGGAAAAGGTCGCGTCATGTAGTGATTGCATTGAAGGAAGAGTCTTACAGCATCGGACTGGGGCACACACGCTGTTTGCTTTGAGGGTTTTTTGTAACCAAGAGGGCGTTCTTATTGACGCTGGAGAAGTGGAAGGGAGACAATAAAGCATTCCAGACTGCTTTGAACTAAACAATCAAGTCCAATGATGCAATTAATCGGTCCAGCTGAGTCTCACACTTTTTTAGGTTGCTGAGTGCTGCAGCTTCAGACGTTCTCCCAGTGGCAAGTTTGATTTGAATTCTCCTCTTGCGAGAAATTTTGCGACAGCACCAAAGCACAATGCACTGAATTGTAGCCATGGTCAGTTAGACAGTGGGATCGTCAGCAGAAATTATGCTGCGTATTGTCTTTTGTGCTGAAAGTTCTTTGTCGCCCTGCTGATCTCTTTCGTGAAACTGTGCACAAAAGGGAAAGCTTCAAACTTCTGGATAATCGGTTTTACCTCTGGTTCAGAGCCTATGCCTCAGCAGAACAGAGTCGTTGCCAAGCCTGTTTTGCCAATCCGTATTCTGCAGCAATTTGTTCACAATTGTCTTGTGATTCTTGACCTGTGTGAACGTGTGCTTCAGTGGACCAATAGCAAACGCATGTGGGAAACACTGAAAGACAGAGACAGAGAAAAGAATGAGACGGCAGCGAAGCCGCAACAAATGTTTGGCCGAATGCAGATCCATTTCGTACATTTGTCTCTCGGTGACACAAATCAAATTCACAATCTGGACGTCGCAGCAATCACAGCTTGGGCTACGCCGGGCAATCTGTAATTCTGCAAAAGAATCTACCTTCGCTCAACGAGCAAAGCGTTGTGCAGGCCTGTAATTAGCAAGCTGATAGCTATTGATTTAGTTCTGCAAATTAGCGGTAATCAAATCTAAGGATGTCCTTGATGAGCCAATTTCAGAGAAGTTTCGAGTTCGCGGCAGAATTAAAGCAAACTGCAAAAGCGTAATTATTGCAAGACAGTTCCGTGTCTACTGGTCGCGTGCCAGTCAAACAAAACACATTTCGAATTCTGAAAGACAGAAACAAAACAAACACACTCGTTTTCATTCGAAATGGTGAGTTTTGACTCTTCTCCGTTGCTGCGGTGTGGCCCTGACGTGGCTGAAACGAGGTGACACATTTCAGTGATCGCATCACGTTGATAGCCCTCCCAACGTTCGTGCGACAACCGTGCACATGTCACTGTGTCTGGACCCTGCGTTATTTGGGAGCCTGCTTTTTCGTGTGTGTGCGCAGATGTGTACGACCACTCAGTTCGTCATTTTCATTGCACACTTTTTTTTTTAACTTTTTCACTTCCATGCAAAGAAATAGATCTAATTTTGTGCTTTGCCATGATTTCTTCAGTCAACAATACTACCATTCAGGCTCCAAACAAAGCATCCCGTTTCGTTCAGACAATTAAACTTTTCCTCCTTCTTGAACCACTTTCTTTCAACTGCGACGAGCACGCGCACTGGCACAAGAGGAAATTTGCGTGGGATGCAGCACACAAGTTTGTCACTGCAGCGACTAGATCGATGGATCATCCAGCTGATAAGAAACTTGTTCGTCTTTCACCCCAACAGATTTATCATTTCGGGAGTGCAGGGACCTCTGAAAGATAGCAACGTGACGGAGAAGGCGTCCCACTGCTACAAATGGTGATGTCTTCTTTGCCAAATGGCCAAAACCAATCACTCTCAGGAGGCACATTGCACGCCTGGCTTTTCCTCTCCTCTCTAGGCATTTGTAGCATTTTCTGTCGATGCCTCAAAACCGTCTTCGCTTTATCGATTGGTGGCTGGAAAAGGTCTCACTTTTGAGATGTTCCTTTCACATGTTGTTACCATGAGTGGGAAAATGTCAGCCTTTGCTGAAAAAAAATACTTCCAGTCTTGGAAACCTTGGCTGTTCTTTGCAACTGGAAATTGTTTCTGCAAATTAGCATACGCATTTTTGATAATTCGTGAAAATTTGAGGGCATTTGTGGCACGCTCCCAATGTCTTTCTCCGTATGTGAAACACCAAACATGTTTGCCATTTTCGCGGTGTTCCCAACACAAAAATACTTGGTGTTGAGATTGTAAGCTGGTTGAAAAAGCTGAACTTTCTGGGAAAGACGACATGAAATTGATCCTCCGCAGAGACCACCAAGTCTGATGTCGGAGGAAATGAGGCAATTACTCGCAATAATGTACGTCTGATAATGATGATTATGGAGCCATGAATCACTAATATCACACCAATGTTGCACCAAGATCATGTCCAAGAAATGAAACTCCATTGCAAGAACAGAGTGTCAGCTGAGCTGCCTAATTTTGCAGTCTGAGTCGTGACTGCAGTGCACGCACTCGTCGATGTGACTCGTTGAGGATTCGCGCTTCGAGTCAACACATCCAGAACTTGACTTGTGCGAAAACTCGGACCAACAATTCTTCAACAACCACAACGCCACGTTTGCGGCAGATGTCTGAGACTCAAAGGCGTTGTCTTTGCGAATTGAGACATGCCACTGGTGTGCTCTGACGCAGCATTCGATGATCGCACACACAATCTCATGTCGTGAATCCTAAGCAACGAGCACATGACAAGCAATCCTTGGCTGCTCTGATCAAACACTGACACTGTTTCATTTGCCTCACACCGAGGCAGCGATAACAATGTAGTCACCCAGAGGCGCGCTCAACCCGATTGCTCGATTGCAGCCTCACAGCTTTGCACTGAAAATTCGCATCTGACGATGTTCATGGCTGATTACCCAGCTCTTCAGTGCCGACATGTACCCTGACAAATTGAAAAGAGCCAATTTATCGCCAGTGGCCACTTAAATATTTGTACAGGGAAGGGAATCAATCTTGCCTTAACGAACAAAGTGCTGACTGCAGCTTCCTGAATAAGGCAATAAAAGATAATGAACACGTTTTCAATGATGAATTTTACATACGCTGCCGGAAAGTCCTTTGATGTTCACATGTTGGTTGCCCTTTTGTGAAACTTTAACGAAATGAGAAGTCTACGTGAATCGATCAAGGCGGCAAGATTCCGATTCCAACTGCATCTGGCTTTGGTTTTTGTTTTGTCTCTGTCATTCTGAACACATCCACGGGGGTTGAGTAAAGCTGAAAACAAAGCAGACATATTTCACACTTTCTCCTTTTCTGCCAACACCACTTGTCACCATGAACTCAATGTGATGGGATTTTGTATCAGAACATTCCCCACCACTGCGGAGCTACGGGCGCATTTCTATGCATTGTCACGTTCACAGCAGATTCGTCCCTATCTCTTGCTCAGGTGAATTGTTTGAAGATGCTCAATGTTGTTTGTCCTCTCAACTTCAAAGCGGAATGCAGATTCGGATGCAGAGGGATATCTTCGCTCCTTAGTCTGTGTTCGTGCCCTGTGCTGCCCCCAAAGTGATCAAAAATGCATTTATTCTCACCCACACAAGATTCGAAGTGTTGGAAAGGCTTTGAAAGACAATGCGTTTCGAAATGGTGACGCAAACCAAGAAACAGATGCACAGCAGCCACGGCATATCGACGTGCTGAGCGCAATTTTGCACCACAAACTTCAGCTCAGCTGTCGAAAGAGATGTTGTTTTCCAGAGAAAATATTCATCGCATGTTGTCCAGCTGATGAGGAAATAATTTGAAGGACATGGACATGGCCCGGCGTCCTATCTTGTCAACTTATTCTGCCAATTATCGTGGCTCAATTAGGCTCCGTTTCATAAGCCTGTAACCTCGTGTCTCGCGTTATTTCCCCTCACGAGATTGTGCATGACTTTGGCAGGAAGATGGCCGCAAGAAGATCGCCAGCTTCGCAAACTCCCTTTTCATATTCCAAAAAAATGCCAGCTACCCTCACACACGTACACTGACACTTCCTGACCCATCAAATCCAGGTTTCTTTCTCTTGTTCGGGAGGTAAGTCTAAAGAAGGAAGAGGATTCCACATCAGGTGCCGCAGTCAAGTTGTGCTGCAGAAAATTTCTCCTCTATTCAAGTGGAAGCCAGTTAATTGACCTTGCTCCACAATGTATCTTGATTGCAGACACTTCAGCTTTAATTGACTTCTGCTTCAAGTGGAGAGGAGATGGTTCAATTGATACTCAAGAAGGACTCTAAACCTCAGAAGGAAAGTCAGTCAATATAGCAGAACATGCGACGGAATAAAGTGGCTGCCTGCAGCGTGCTGTCTGCACGGGTTACTCACACACAACATACGATGCGATATGTGCGTGATGGGCTTTGTCAAAGATGAGAAACACCAGGAAAGTACAGTTTCTTGTCGCACGCTTATTTCCAGGCCATTCGCACGGTTAGATGCAAATACTGAAACAAACGTGTTTTGACAATCATCGTATGTCCTGAATGGGTCTTTGCATCTCTGGCGTCGTGTGGTCAACCCTGCGTGCGCGTTTTGAGGTCAACATCCTTCTTGCATTGACGCTGGGGAAAATGAAACGGGCTTTTATGTCTCGAGAAATAAATTTCATCATGGAACGATAAAAGCAAAAGACAGCAGTACCAAATGCAAGGACCATTTCAAGACTCAGAGACAAGAGCGAGCACAACATATCGCTGAGAATGCAAGACAACTGTGATGTTTGAACATAGCAAGGTTCAGCAGGCTCCAAAAATCCCCGAAAAACTTGTTTGATTGCTCAGTTGCAGCTTCGCACCGAAAATTCGCGTCTGACAATGTTCATGGCTGATTAACCAGTTCTTCTCTGCCGACATGTACCCTGACAAATTGAAAGGCAGCTACTTTTTTGCCAGCGGATCTTTAAATATTTGCGCATGCAGAAGGAATCTAATTTGACTTAATGAATGTGATGATTGAGGTCCCAAGGACTGACAGGCAGTGATTACGTCGTTTGCTGACGAAAACCTGCTCTCCAAAAGGTTTTGCCTGCAAATCCATGAGACAAGAAGTATGTTCTCCACAAGCACGTGTGCACTCGAACAAGAAGACGTTGCCCAAAGTCACAAATGTCCTTTCTGGAAATTTTGATTGTGTTTGTTTGCGAAGTCAATACGAAAAGTGATGTATTCAATCAAGGGAATGTGTCGTGGAGTCTGGGAGGGCAGAGGTGGTTGACCTGCTGCTGCTGTGAATTCCGCACACTCGGTCCAGTCTTCCTCACTTTTCGTTGTAAAGATTCCATGATGGAGATTCGTTCCTTTTTGGAATCAAGGGGCAAGTGTCTGGCCTCAGTCATGAAACCGTCGCCATTGGGCCTGCTCCCTTGGTTCGTCACCTTGTCACTGCGATCTGGTTGTTTTGTTCGCCACGTTCGTTGACCAGCTGTCAATATGCTTGGGCACTTCTTGCCTCCCGAAGATCTCACGTAGCCCAAAGAAGATCCATGATATAACGCTTTACGTGCAAAGACGCAAATACTGTGCAGCCAATTTCTTTCTGGATCGCATCGCAAGAATGCCGCGAAAGGAACAAAGAAGCTGCGAACGTAACCGGAGATACTGTGAAAAGGGCTTGGGGTTTCTTTCTCCCTTCTTGATCTTGTAACGAGGTGGTGATAATACTCGTGCCCTGAAGACTGCTCACCACGGCAGTGGGGCTCTCCTTTCATCTTTTCTACCTCGAAGCAGACTAATTAGTGGCGCGCGGCTTGTTACCAAAGTTTTTCCTCCGTTCTCAATGTCATCCGCAGCATCAGGTACCTTATTAGGAGCGCACTTCCTCTGTAATCAATCACACACGCCGCAAAGAGAGGGTGCGCTGTGTCAAAGATGCCCACGTTGCCACGTTTCGTCACGTTCTTCGTGCAACGTCGTCACATTGATGTGATACCAGGATCGTCAATTAACTTTTAGTTTCTGTTGCGACTCTGGCGCAAATTTTCGAGCGATTTTTTTGCAATTTGGCAAATTGGTGAAGAATGCTCTTTCCTTCAAACTGTCAGTCAAGATTGCCATCAGAGGTCAACTAGGACATGGGGATCAATCTTGGAAATGGGTCAGACATTGTGTGGCGACACTCAGACAGTGTGGTCGCATGCAGGTGAAGTTGATATGGGCTTTTTAGACAGTTTACTCTTTGTTCTTGTGTTTGCCTTGTTGGAGTTGTTGTTTGTGCAATGGCTGAGCAAAAGGGGATGTGCCGCTACGAGGAACAGCATGTCAATTTGAAGTTTCTCATTGCCTCGTGCCACACCCCAATCCAGTGTTGGAGATCTTTGAGTGCTGTGTACAGACAAGATGTCATGTCAAAGAACACTGTGCGATACTGGCATCACCGAATTAGGGGTGGAGACATGAACACAAAGGACAAACCAAGGTGTGGAAGATCCCAGAGCATGCGCACCCCTGCAGGAATTCGGAGAATGGAGCAGTTTGTGGATGCAAATTGCCAGCAGAGTGTCAGAACATTAGCTCAAAGGTCTGGGGTGAACCACACAACAGTCCATCAGATTCTGCGCAAAGATCTCAGTCTGAACAAGGTCAGTGCCAAGTTTGTGCCATGTGTACTCACAGATAAAATGAAGAGGGCATGCAAGACATTCTGTGAGATGAATTTGGCATCCTTTGAGCAAGACCCAACCATGTTGGACAAGATCATGACTGGCAACAAGACATGGGTTGCTGCATTTGATCCAGAGACTAAACAAGAGTCTGCACAATGGAAGAAGAAGGATGAGCCATGCCCAAAGAAGGCCCTCCACAGCAGAAGTGTCAAAAAACAATGTTGACAGCTTTCTTCGATGCACATGGAGTGCTCCTAACCCATTTCCTCCCACATGGTGAGACAGTGAGAACAGAGGAGTACTGTCATGTTCTTGGATTACTCAAAGAAAGGATTTGCAGGAAGAGGCCGGAGAAGTGGAGAAACAGGTAGTTTTTACTCCACCACAATAATGCAACACCTCATACTGCCACTCCAACTCTTGCATTGATAGGGGAGTCGGGGATTGACATGGTGCCACACCCACCCTACTCCCCGGACTTGGCACCTTGCAATTATTTTTTATTTCTGTATCTCAAGAAACAGCTGCATGGAAGGTAGTTCCCCAACATTGAAATGCTCCAAGCTGAAGTGAGAAGGGTTTTGCGCAAGCTTGATCCAGATTTGTTACTCAATGCTCTGAAACAACTGCTGGTCAGGTGGAAGAAATGTGTTCTGAAAAATGGGGAATATTTTGAGGGAGATGACCTGGGTATCCACTACAAGACTGTGGAGATTCTGGAGTCAGAGGAAGACTCAGAGCAGGACTCTGACTAACTGTCTTGAGGGAATTTGCACTCAGAAGTCATTGCTTGTTCTTTGTTCCTGTTTGAGTGCTGTTCTGGTCTTTGTTCAGCTTGCTGTTGCAATGTTTTCATGTTTGCATTGTTCATTGTTCTCATTTATTTGCAATTACATGTATTAAAGCATTTTTTAAAAAGAAGCCAAATGTGTCTTCGAGACGCCGCAGAAACTAAAAGTTAATTGACGACCCTCGTACTTGGGGTTTCCAGCAAATACGTCTGGTCCTCCGCCTCACAAGAACATCACTGCTCAAACTACTGCGTGGATGTTCCAGTTGTTTTGAGTTCATTGATGAAGAGAAGCAATCCCAGGTGTTCATGTCACACGTGTTTTCCAAAACTTCCCACTGTTGGCGTGTGTTTTCGTGTCTGCGAGAAGAGTCTTTCTTCAGAGTTGTTTTTTCCAAAAGCCTAATTACTCAAGGACGAAAACAAAATGTTTAATTTCTTTCTTGTTTTTGAATGACGAGAACTCGAAGCTGACTTGGCATTTGCAGAATTTCCAGAATGTTGGTTTTGATTTCTGGGGTTTGGTGCAGTGTTGTTTGAAGAGACAAGCGAGTCCGAAGCAGTTCTTTGCTGGACAGGCACAACTCTTGGCCTTTCCGTTGTGAGAAGATCGTGACCATTTTGTGCGTGTTTCTCAGAATGCCATCAAACACACCAGGAACATTCTATATCTTCTCTTGCTGAATCGAAGCTGCAAATAGAACATTTCGTGTGGTTGTTGATTAATGGGGATGTCTGTTTGATTAAGTGTCACTCATGTTGATTTGTGACGGCGAATTTGCTTGCACGAGCTTGGTGTGGATTGCCAGGTGCTTGAACTCCCACACAGGAAGCAAATGAAACCCCATTTGGTCAAATTCTGGTTTCCCTTCTTCAGCACTTTCTGAACGGAAAACACACACCTGTGGTGCTCATTTGATTTGGCCTTTGCCTAATTGTGTTAAAATTGCGAGGATGTGCACATCTCACATTTTGAAGCTTATCCTGGCGCCTCGTCTTGGGAGTTACAGGGTCGGTGCGGTGCATCGGATCCTTGTGGGGTCTGATGGCGGTCACCAAGCAATTTCCGTTTGAAGCCGGCGTTTTTCGAGCTCGAGGTTCAGTTGCTGATGGCAAATCCAGCCGATTGATTGACTTCCCACGCAGGCTTCATCGTGCCAGTGGCGCTGGAAAAGAGGACAAAATAAACAAAAGAAAAACTGTCTCCGTCTTTGGAATTTAACAACTTTCTGCACACGTTTTTGTCCCCTGGATTGGACTGTTTTTCCCCAAGTCGATTCTTAAAACGACCTGTCGGTTTGAGTCTGGAGAATTATCCAAAACACGCAATTTTCGGTCAATAACTTCTTGGTGCGAACTGCCACCAGAAGAGTCTGCGTCAAGGTCCATTGTGCAAACTTTTCCACTCGTCGTCAATAAAGCTGGTGCATTATCCATGGTGATGGGGAGACCAAGTGGTATTTATCGTTTCTACAAGAAAATCAATGCTCTGATAAAATCAAGATAACAGCGGGGTGTCTGCGACAAAATGAAGTCAAACACAATTATGCCAAATCACAGGCTGCGGCAGCGCAGTGCGTGAAGCGAAGCAGTTTCTGGATCATGGAGCACTCGGTCAGATACAGATGCCAAAGGCAAAACTCACGACCTGCAGAACTTGGAAACGTCAACAGAAGCAAAGTAATTTGCTGAACATGTTGAAATGCTTTGTTCTCGTAGATCTAATTGAGCAATGGGTGTCTTGCGCCGATGCCACGGTTCTTTTGTTGTTTTCTCACACGTTTTGGGCTGAAGCAAGTCTCTCGTGTTTAATCTGCCACAAGGCCGGCCCTATTGTGCTACATTCCACCTTTCATGTTTGCCTGGAGTGTAATTTATCTGTCTGAATTATTAGCAGATGCTGTCGTTCCCATATTTGAGGTGCAGCGACTCCGGTGACGAGCTTCTGCAGGTTCGCTGCAGAGACGCTCGATAATTGCGGAACACCTGAAAGACTCGGCATCTTTGATGAACTGCGTTGTCTTTCATAATGACATGTCTCGGGATGCATGTTCGTCCTGAGTGACATCTAAAATTGATTCTGTCTCCTGTAATTACAAACTAGAAATGTAATTTTCTGTGGCGAATACTCTTGTTGAGAAGTAGAGGGAATCTGCTCAGAACCTTGTCAGGAACTCTGCTTTTCGAGTGTCGGTGAGTGCAAACTTTTGAAACTCCGTTTTTCTGGAGCTGCAATGAAAGTGGAAGACGACTGTGGAATAAAAATGTGTCAAGAGCAAGACATCTGCACTTCTTCACAGATGGAAAACAAAGTTGCCGAAGTTTTTTTCTTTATCTTTACAATTGAAAATCCAGTTGACCGAAGGACCGTGGTCAGCAACATGATTCCTACCCTGGAGTTGAGAAGATTTTGTCCATGTGGCTCGTGCAATCGATATTTGACCGAATGGATAAGACAATAATGAACATGCGCACAGACATTATCTCGGTCTTACGGGGGTTTGTTTGCTCCAACAGAGCACAACCGAGGACAGGCTGGGCCGCAGCTGTAGCATCTCCACGGGTATCTGATCATCACGGGTTCTTCCTCAAAAGTTAAAGCTCCAAAGTGACACACAACTCGCACGAGGACGTGTCCAAACAATGATCGGATGGTCATACTGAAATTTCTATCGACTTCTCTTGAGTTCCAACGGCCAAGAATGAGTCAAGAGGTCAACATGACCGTCCGATCAGTTTTGGACACGTCCTCGTACAGGGTTTAAAAAAGCGCATGATGAATTTCTTTTTGTGTGTTGAGCCGCCTGCCTCTGTTGAAAGAAAGTGTTTCGTATTTACTTTTCTTTGTCAAAAGATTGATTCATCCTCTGCAAGAATTCAGGGTTTCACTCTTTTTCTTTCACTCTTTTTCTTTCACTCTTTTTCTTTTTCATCGTTCTTCTCGTAGCAGGTTTGGTGAGCCACCAACCTCCACCATGTTTCGTGGCTCGACTCAACCATCCTACGAGTATAACCCACTTTTGAAGCACGCTACGTTTTTTCCTATCCTGTCATGATTGGGAAGAAACAGTCTTTGCATGTCTTGACCGGAATACTTTTCTTGGCCGGACATCTGGGGACAAATAACTTGACGGGGTTTGAGTTGTCTTTGCAAGGTTGTGAGTCTGGTATTTTTTCAGTTCTCCTTGCGTCAGTTATTGGCTCGTCAAGACAAAATAAAGAGGTTCGGATTCTGTGTTTGCTTTGCAATGGCATTGTCCATTTGTTTCACTTGACTGGGATGAGGTCAATCCAACCCACAGCGCAGGTGACAGTCCAAACCTCTCGCCCGCGGATTGATCTCACCCTAAGACTGAGGCGTCTTTCGCATCACAGTTTTTCCTGACCAAAATGACAAATTTTGTTCACATTGTGGAAATTTTTCAATTCAATGTAGAGTGCCAGTGACCCAATCGGTGGACTTGGGCAACAGGAAAGAGGGATCTCAGTTCGTTCCGTTCCTTTGTCTTTCAAATCACTTTGTTCTTTCTCAATGAGTTTTGTACCCACACTTTACTCTTACACACACGCACACATGTCCAAAAGAATTAAGGAATGTCCTTGAGATGGCATTACTGTTTAATTTGTTCATTTGAGTCACAAGACGTGTTTGTGCCTTTTCGCTCTTTCGATTTTCATCCTCCATTTCTTTCCTGTCGCACTTCGTCTAGCATCTGTGGATCAGTATTCATGGGCACAAGAGCTTTGTGGAGAGAGAGCTCACTCCGAGAATCCACATCAAAAAATCAGAAACCTTGGTATTGACGTCAAATCAAAGCTTTGACAAAAGAGGGGAAATAGCAGGGTGTCTCCTGCAAAATGAAGTTTAGAAGAAATTACAGAGCACTGCAACTGCATGGCGTGACATGATGCAATTTCGCAGTCTTTGCCTGCTGAGACTTGGATGCAGCATTCCGGCTGTTTCGCCTGATACAGAGAGATAGAACAAATTGATGTTCTGTCTCTCGCAAAAGAAGTTTAGCAAATCCTTGAAACATTGATGAACACTAAGGGAGGAAAACAGCAAGCTCCAAACGCGAGCTCCAAAAGAAAGGAAAATTCATGACAGACAAATTGTTTTTGTTCAAGATCACATTTTTTCTTTCTTGCAGAACAAAAGCAGTGACGTGCACACAGGGTGTTTTGAGTTGTCAAAATTCTTCGTCAAAAAGATCTGATTTTGTTCGAGGAAAGACAGAGAAGATGTTTGCCGATTTGTACAAAAAAAACTTGATTCAGCAAGACATCTTTGGATACCATGTTCAGGTGCATGTGGAGCTCAGGTCGGGCCAAAGAGCAGAAAATGCTTGTGCTTTTGAAGAGATTTATCAGTGATCGAGCGGCAGTGCCAGAAACGTGTTCCAGCAGAAGGACTGATTCAATTTGTCGACATTGTCGGGTGTGTCAGATAATGAAGCGAACAAATTGGCCATTGCTTGAAGGAACAGAGGAGGCGAGATTGGGCCTCGTGGGAGGAAGCCGGCATCAAATAGAGCATTTCAGCCGAAGCCACTGATGATCAAGTGTTCCCAGATAAAGGACAGTGTTCAATATTCCTAGCGCCGAGCTGGTGCCAATAGAAAGCCACAGAAACGGAGGGCGTGAAACCTTGGTGTAGGTCACTGGTCCTGGCCTGCAGGAGAATTGTCATGGGGCGCTTCCTTCATCAGACCAGATCCCACACAAAAGCACTGTGATGCAAAAAGCTGAATTTGGCCGAAGATTTTGCGGCAGATACCAGGGGAAATGTAAAAACATGGCCTGCAAGATGAATCGAAGAGGGGGGTCCACAAGGTAAAGTATTGACAACCTCACGGGGACCTTTGATGTAGAAACTTGGTGGCCTTCGCGCAGGCTCACAGCGAAGCTGGAATAGTGCTGCGCACAGGCTGCAATGCTGTAGTTGATATGATCAATTTGGTTGCGCCGCTGTCGACGTCTGAGGCAGGCGGAGGAATACCGAGGGAACTAGCAACCAATAAGAAGAGAGCTCGGGCCGGAAAAGTTGTTCGACTTGGGTAAGTCTCTCGCAAGTGCGCGACTGGAAGGGGGACGGTGCGGACCTCGGAGCAGCAGCGGGAGGCCTCGCTCTCAGCAACCGGGCCACTTAACCTGCCCTCGGGCCGCCCAACAGGTACGTGGTGCTCCACAGCTTTGTGCTCTTTGCGGAAAGGGAGAACGTGTTTGCTTGAAGTGGTATTCATTGGGTGGATCTCTCCCGTTTTGAAGCTGTGATTCGGAATTCTCGCTCTGCGTGCCTGTCAACTGTCAGCAGGTAACACCAAGGGAGTCTTTGTACTTGGCAAAATCTAACAACTCTCAGAAGGTGAGTTGGATTTCACTTTTCTCGGTTGAAGTTTGCACCTATGTGGAGAAGGAAGAGAGACAATCTGACACTGAAATTTCGTTTGCTTGCAACTCGAAGTTTCCTTCTTATGCAAAACAACACACGGTCGGGGCATGAGGCAGAATAAAGACACCTTCTTGGGATTTTCCTCCAGTCTGCGACACAAGAAAGGCGTCACATGATATTCCGCGTGGAAGAGAAACACATGAGTCTGCTCCCCTGCGGTGGGTCGATACTTTTCGCTGAAGAATTAATTTCTTTGCTCCGTATTTGTTCTGGAATTTCAAACAGCAAGTGTTTGATTAGTGCGATGTGTGCTCAAGAGTATCACCTGACAAGCCCACATTCCTCGCAGAAAGCTGTCGATATTGCAGGGAAAGACAGAGACATGACGTTTTCTGAAGACAGCTGAAACATTCAAAGTTTTTGCCCTTTTGTTCTCTGGCTGGCTGCGGGAACTAAAGATAAAGGAGGTGAAAAAAGAAGAGTCTCGCCTTTCGCTACCAATTAGAAGGCTGACGCTCTTGCCTGAAGGCATCAGAGGGTCTGTTTCCAAGTCTCTCCAAGTTTTGCCCACTTTGTGTCATGTCGTTGTAATGGCTGGTCAAATGGGGTGTTCTGCTGAGTGGAGTATGCAACTCGACTGGATGTTTCTTTCACCAGAAGTGAAATTCACCTTTGTTCTGGTGGTGCTATTCTGATGAACAATGTCACTGGATTGATCAAATAGGAATTCACTTGTTTCCATTTTGGTTTGACCAGTTTTCACATGTGTCTGATACGTGTGGTTTTGAAACATTTTTATTCTTTTTCAGAGCAGAAAACCAACATACACAGCCAGCTTCTCCCTAACACCAACACCAACTGACCTTTTTGACGAGGTGAGTGAATCGCACTGAATAATTTTCATTCTGTGTTCCTGTGCCTTTTCAAGATCTTATACGCAGCATCCCGTTGGTTTGGTAATATTTTGAGTCTGAGGCAACTTGTGTACACGAAACTTTTATTTCATTCACGAGTCGAGTGAAGCGAACATCGAACGGAACACTATTTGAGAGGGAACATCGTCCGTTGAAAAACTCTTTTCTCCTTTTGTTATACTGGATTTGGACTCGGTGCGAATTATTTGTATTGTTGCCACGCGTGTGAACACGAAGTGTCCAGGGAATTACCTGTACCTGCATGTCCGCAGATCTTGACAAGGCGCCTAATGTTCAGAGATTGTTCAGTCTGGCAATTCAATGACACATTCGTGACAAACAGCGTGCGTGCTTCCCTTTTCGCAGTTTGATCAGCTGCGCCAAGATTTCGAAATGTGGGAGCAGCTTCCTCACAATGGTTGCCATTTTGCTGCTTCGGTGTTCTCGTGCAAAACTTGCCGTTTTGCTGTCAGAAACTTTTTCTGTTCATGCGAAAAATCTTATTGTCTCCGAAGCTGTCAGAAAATGTTTCTTTCTGCCATGCTGTGGAGCTCATTTCAAATCTATGCAGCTTTACAAGGGTCGTAACAGTTAAGACGCTGAATCCCTCCTAAGTCTTTCAATTAACGCTGATCTGAGCCCGCTCAAGTGACAGTCAATTGGCTTGTACTCGAGACCTGAATGTATCACTTAAGCATGGCCAGTGACTGCCATGTCACATCTTTTCTCCAAAGCCGCCTCCATCCGGGAGCAAAGCTGTTGTTCCAAGCCAGCCGATCATTATCAGGGATTTGTGTTATTGGCTTCCGGAAGATGATGCGCATGAATAACAAAGAGTAAAATTTCCACTTTTTCTTCTCGACCCCAAACTCGTGAGTCTCGAGGGGACACTGTCAGTTTGAAGTGTTGCAGCCAAAGGATTAGTTTCGACTCTCACAGCTGTTCAGCAGAGAGCTCTACATGCGCATGAATTTGTGACTTTTCCAAACAGTTAGAGCCCCCAGCTTGAGGTGATATATTTCGTGACACCGTGTTTTGTTTGGCTAAAAGTAGCATGAAAATGTAGCTTGCTAGCTGCACGTGGACATGTTTTCAGAAGCAACTGTCTGGAAGGCGAATGTGAAGAACAGTCAAAAGCCCCTGAAATGACCAGAAAACTCAATTGCAGGCGAGCGCGAATAGTAAGAAAATGAAATGCAAATTACAGCTTGGGACTTTGGGGGAGAACATCGGAGGAACACGCTGATTAGATTGTATCTATTTTGTGCGCTCGATGAGCCCGGCGTCCCCCGGTGATTAGAGGCCTGCAGGCGAGGCAGCCGCGCCGCTCCCGCCGCCCCTCGAACGCCATTACAAAGTCAACTGGAAGATGCTGCCCTTCCTAGGCACAGCCCTTTATCCTTTAATCTTATTGAATAAACTCAAACTGCTGCAGAATTTCATTAGCCAGTTTCTCTGTGTCACATTGCTTCGGCATTCAAGCTTATTTGTAACACTCATGAAGTTGTGATGTTCTTTCACATCACGTTGGATGAGAACTGTCGTGATACAAAAGACATCCACCTCCTTGTTTCCTGTTTCACCTTCCTGTTTCAATTCCAAATGCCTTCCAGATTGATCGGATTGAGACTGGTCGGCCTTGTCCATTTGCAGATCCGCTTTTGCAATTTTTGTTCAGGGAATGTATTTCAATGTCATGCTCGAGGTACCTGTTTTATTGGCTGACTCCACATCTGCAGCTTCCCACTCACCTGATGCCATGTTACGTTGCCTTTTGCCATCTTGCAGTTGAGAAGCACAACTACAACCTGACCACTAAAGTGGGAAAAGATGGTCAGAGAAAGCACAAGAAAAGTATACCGCTTTTTATTGATCGTGCCGGACCCAGTCAATGTCCATGAATACCAACAAAATTAGCCTGTGATGCACATTCTTGCACGTTTTTCTATTCGATCTTTTTTCATTGAAAAATTCCTCAATTTGATTGTTTGAAATGCCTCGTATCAACAGAAACTTTCCGAGATGTGAAAACAAAACTCATGTCCATGCCTTTTCCTGTTGGTTTTGTTCACCTGCACACAGCATTCTTTTGTTTTGAAACAGGTCTTTTTTGGTTGGTTTTTTAATCAATTATTAATTTTAATTATACCTCCATAAATTTTGCTTGAGGTGGGATGAAAAAGGAACGTTGTTGACATTGCCAAGAACAAATACCTCACCCTAAACTTGGCAAAAACATGTGCACAAACCGTATTCGAACAAGCAACTGTTCTGCAAACAACTGCAATCAGAAGTAAATTCTGGACATTGATTTCTACAAATCTCATTCGCCGAACGTAATTCCATATTTAACAGACGAACTCCTGTGAGTGAATGAACAGAAATGTGTTTATCTTGTCACAAAATTACGGTGGAGCCATTTGGGATGCGCTTTCCCGACAGACTCACTGCCAATTATCTGTGAGGTAGAAATGTCCAAGGCGACAAGTAAAAGACCCAATTTGCAGTTCAAAGCTGACAATTTATGCGTGTTCACAAGCTTTCATGACCTCGAGGTTATTTCTCTACATGGCGGTTTTGTGTGTGTGTTCTTGGTGACAACAGACGTTGCAGGCCTGGTATGTGGGAAATCTTTGATGTGTGCAGTGAATATTGGAAATCAAAGGACGAGAAGGATCCTTAACTGCCTTCACGTGCCAGAATAGCCATTCTTGGATACTTTGAAAAGATCTAAAGAAATTCCCTGCCTACTTCCCTCCCTCCTGCCTGATTCAAGCAGAGCAGAAAGAACACTTTCGTATTATTCTCATGAGCACAAAGCAAGGAAAAGTGAAAAACTTGCTGTAAATCTGTGACTTCGGATTACGAGCATCAAACAGCACAGAAGGAACAAAACAAAAAACTTTCTGGAAACACTTCGATTTCCACTATTCAGGCACAAACTGTGGAGTTCCCACTGACAAGGACTGCACCTCGCAGACGAAATGATTGAATATTGCCATGATAATACAAAGTGTTTTTTCTACTCTACTTGAAGGGGCCAGTCTGGGGTTTGATTGATTCTGCCCGGCAAGAAAAAAACAAGGCAAGAGAGGGAGAAAAGAGCAAGATTTAAAAGCGCGTGAGGAGGAAGGAAAGAACGAGCCTGCACAAACTCGGCAGTAAAGCACGCCTCGACGCCATCAGAAGTTGTCGCATTGACAAAGCACCGCACCCGCCGCCTTGAACCTTCATCCGAACCAGCTTCACCGGAAAAGGAGCGCAACAACGCCTACTTCCAATTGATCACAATCTACACTTAAATGACACCACAAAAGAATAATTTCTCCCCTTAACAGTGCAAGGTTCCTATTACAGCAGGAAGAAAGCGCGTGGCGGAAGCTTCCTTTGCATGCGCAGCTGTGTGGGCTTCTAACAACAGCTGTCTGAAGGAACCGCGCACGGAGAAAAACCTTTGTTGAATATTGGATGTTGCGAGCTGGCATCCACTCGCCAAGGAAGGAGATCGGAAACTGAGATTTGATGTTACATATTCCCTGAGGATTTCATGGAACAAACTATTTCATTGCAACAAGGCCGCGCCGATCCATAGATACCCTCTGGCACCTCTCCTTTCTGCTGCTTTGGTAATTAAAGGAGTTTAATCGAGCGTGCAGTACATTGATTGCTACTTCATCAATATTTCATGCCCGTCGATATGGCACGGCAATGCTCAACATTTACCGCCGTTTGAACAAACAGCGGGGCCTCTTTAACGCACTTAGGGTGAAGAATAGCTCTCCGGATACAACCTTCTTTGCAGGCTTCCGACCGTTCTCGGCTGCTTTGTGATTCAACTTTTTGTCTGCGGATACGGAATTGTTTCTGCTGAGAACACATAACAATTATCATTCATTCCCAGTGTCGTTTGCCACTCCTTTATAAAATTTTCACGGTCTTCGCCAATCTGTGGCAGGTCATTCATTACTGTTGTTTAGATAATGACGGAAGGAAATTGACATTACATAGTCACAAACTGCACGCCTTGAAGAGTGACAACCTGAAAGTGTTCCTCTCCCTGCTCGCTCGTGGCTGAACCTGCTCTTTCACGATGCCTGTCATACCTTTCACCAACTTCGACACCCAGGTGATCCTGGATCGCCTGGGCATCACAGAACGCATTCAGAACCCAGACACCCAGCGAAGACTGGTGCTGGTCACAGTCTGCATCGCCCTGCTGCTCGACAACATGCTCTACATGGTGATAGTTCCAATCATTCCCATATATCTAAGAAGCATAGGCAATTGGAAAGCGCCTCAGGATGACTGGTGGATGGAATACAACATTTCAGATGATGGGACAGGAAGCAAATGGAAACCACACACACTCGTCATTCACAATCAAGCGGAGGACGCGTCCATTGGAGTATTGTTCGCCTCCAAAGCAATTGTGCAACTCATAGTCAACCCTCTCTCGGGATCCCTCATTGACAAGTACGGATACGACAGACCTATGTTCTTTGGACTGACAGTCATGTTTTTCTCCACCTCTATTTTCGCGTTCGGCACAAGTTACTCCGTGCTGTTCATCGCCCGCGGGTTGCAGGGTCTTGGGTCGGCGTTTGCAGATACGTCGGGCCTCGCCATGATTGCTGATCGCTACACAGATGAGCACGATCGGAACAAAGCCCTGGGAATTGCCTTAGCCTTCATTTCCTTCGGTTGTCTCTTCGCACCACCGTTTGGAGGATTTCTCTACGAATTCGGCGGGAAATCCATTCCTTTCTTATTCCTCGCCCTCATTTGTCTCGTAGACGGAGCTTTGCTGATTATCATCATGCAGCCGGTGAGAAAGGAACGAGACTTGAACCTCACCCAGGCGGAGGGCACGCCAATCTGGAGGCTAATTCTGGACCCATTCATCGCTGTTTGTGCCGGCGGACTGGTCATGGCAAATGTTTCCCTGGCCTTCCTCGAGCCGACCATCGCTTTGTGGATGAAGGACAAAATGAACGCCACGGAGTGGGAGATTGGCATGGTGTGGCTCCCGGCGTTCTTTCCGCACGTCATCGGTGTCTACACAACAGTGAAGCTCATGAAGATGTATCCAGACAAGCACTGGCTGATCGTGGCGGCGGGTTTGTGTTTGGAGGGCGTCAGCTGCCTCCTGCTGCCCTTCTGCAACGGCTTCGCCGCTGTCGTCGTCCCGATCTGCATCGACTGCTTCGGTATCGCGCTCGTCGACACGGCCGTGCTGCCGACGCTCGCCTACCTCGTTGACGTGCGCCACACGTCCGTCTACGGCAGCGTGTACGCCATCGCCGACATCTCCTACTCGCTCGCCTACGCCTTCGGTCCCATCGTCGCGGGCAGCATCGTCGCCAGGGTCGGCTTCACGTGGCTCAACGTCGGCATCTTCATCAGCAACGTCGCCTACGTGCCCGTCTTCGCCGTGCTGCGCAAGATCAACGAGTACAAACCGTTCGATAACGAAGGCGAAGCCATAATGAGCGACGGAGCCCCGCAGGGTCAGTACAAGACGTACATGATGAGCAGCGAGACGGGAACGACGCCCAAGGACGTCGAGTACGAGAAGAACCACTACGACATGTCTCGGAACATTCAGCATCCCGCTCAAGAAGGCTACCAAGTTGGCTACAACCAGATTCAAGGGCCCGTGTACACCACGCAAACCAACACTGTCCAGCCACAAAACAAGTTCAATGACTCTGACTCTGACAATGATTTCAGGTACAAATAAGGCAAGGAAAAAACTAGCAATTAAATCCAAACAAGTCACCTGTTTTCATTTCATGACCGATGATGGAATTACGTGCACAGTTCAACTGTGAAACTTCGGTTTTGTGTTTTTGTGCGTGGCCTGGGTTGGTGAACGTTCGTTTGACCACTTTGAGGGAGGCTGCGAGAGTAGTGCGTTTTGTTCGTGAAGAACCACGGTGAGGTCAACGTACCAACGCACAGACTCCTGATCTCGTCCCAGGAAGTTAAGTCGAACTATGATTGACGTGTCTTGATTTAGTTCGCCGAGGCAGGTTTGTGTCAGCTGAACAAACCACAATTTGGAATTTCGTTTTCTTTCTGCGCAAGCTCCCCACAATTGACACGAATTTGTTAGGTAGATAAAATGAGTGTTCGAAGAGGCGTAGAAAAGCCACAATGACAAACTTGAAAGAAAAGTGGACACTCTGAAGCCAGGTGTTGCAGACAAAATGTTGTTTGTGCCTCTGTAGGCTGCAAATGTGTGACTCTGCGTTTTGCAGTCTTGTGGTGTCAGCACCAGTGACGCTCAAATTTACGAGTTGTGAGTTTGTGACCAGTTAACTTGCTGAGCTCGACAAATCTGCAGTAAAAAAATGTTTATGCCCGGTCACAAGAGTTGATTTGGGAATACGTGGTGAACGAGCACTGCAGAATACTGTGGCTAAGCTGAGCCTGCAAAGTACGAGATCAGTGCAGAGAGCAAGATTTCGCCTTCTCCGCTTTTTTCACTGTTGTTCGAGGAGGGAAACAAGCCAAACGTTTCTTTAGCCTTTTCAGATTTCAGCATGAGGTGTGACTGTAAATATTTATTTGTGTTGTGATCGCAAAAGTGTAGCGTGAAATAGAAACATTGTAGACAAGGAGTTCATGAGTAGAATTTCAAAGGAACACATGACAAAATATGATGTTGATCTGTATTTGTTGCTTTACTGTGATAGGTAATTTTTGTGCGTGTCTTCAAAGTTTATCTTTGTTCCGCAGAACACACGTTTTCACTCGGGAAAGCACCATCCCAAGCACATTGGTCCCCCCTGATCTTTTGCTGAACTAAGAAAGCTTTTGCAGTTTTGGGTTGAAACGCATTGAGGTGCTTCAAAGGCGTAAAATGTGTTTTATTCTTTTGTTGTAAGGTGGAGTTTGTTGAGAATGAAAAAGTTAAGTCAATAAAATGTATAACACATGCTAAGCAATGTACCTGAGTCTGCAACACACATTGCACAAAAAGTTCAATTTGGATTGATTTGTAAAGTTGGTGTAAGAGAACACCCAAAGTTTTATTCCTGGCCAAAGTTTATCATTGCACCAAGTTGGGTGTTCGATTGCTCACGATTGGTATTGATCTTCAATATCTGTTCACACCTTCTGGGAACAACTGAAATGAGACGTGCATGTCTGGTTCCAAAAATTGTTCTCTTGTATAAAAAGTCACGTCCAAAGGAATGGAGATATTTTCACTGCATGTCTTTTTAACATGTGTCCAAACATGCGCCGGCCTCGGTTTTCAACGGGTTGTTCTTGTTCACGAAAGAAGGCGATTCATGGCAGAATTTTCCAAATTATCATGAGTTGAGCATCTCGCCGATGAAAGTGAGGCGGGGACAGCTGCGTGCTACGGTCGAAACACAAGTGGACTTGGATTAGACCATGGTGCACCGAAAATTGCCTTCAATTGGTGCGTCGACAATGCCAGCTTCGTCATAATTTTCTTCATCATCAATACTGACACAGCGGGAACCGAAATGAAAGGGTTCCCCACAACAGTTGACTGAGTCCAGGAATGGGAAATTAACTTTGATTTTCAAATTACCTCTTTCGCCAGTGCGTTCGATATTGGCGTGTTGTTTAACTTGGCATGGTGCAGAGAAGGGTGACAGCAAACAGATCTCTTGTGCCCAGGAATAGTCTTCTGTGTTACAGAGACCATGAACGGCGCAGCATTCCAAGATCATTGGTCTCGCAGCACCACTATTTCTTCATGTTGCCACAATAGGAAGCTATTGTCCAAATTCAGCTGTTCAGATGCCAATTTAGTCCTTCCCGACTTGTCAGGGGGAAATGGCGTGTTACCTCTTGCACAGGAAACAAGAAAACATGTCAAAAACCAAGAGCAACGAGATAGATCTTGGTCCGTGTGACAGCTGCAATGTCTAAAGGCGCAGGAAGCTGGCAGATTTGCAGTCGTTTTCGTTTAGCCAATTCAGCCACAGCTCAACACCTTTGACTCAGCACGTGCCGGTTTGATCTTCCAAAAACTTATTTTGCAGGCGGTGAACAGGAATTTGTTGGTTTTGTTTTTTGTCTGAGTGTATCGACTGAAAATTGTCCGTCTTCTTGGGCGTGACCGGTTGGTGAGGCAAAGTCAGATCGTTCGTGCTCGGACCTCGTTTTTCTCCATTACACTTCCGCCGAGCGCGATGCCAATCTCAACCAAATTGCTGACGAAATGAGCTGATTTTCGAGATGTTTGAATGGCTAAAGGCACAAATCCACTTGCAAGTTCGAAAGTACAGCCCGCAGAAGAATGAGCGAAACGCGCTGCACAATTAGCACTGGATTGAATGGACACAACAACGGTGACACTCGACGAACAAGACCAAGAAGACTTTTCTGCGGAAGGAGACATCGAAGGAGAACATGAAACTTGAGGCTGTGCAATCACATGCGGAAAACATTGATTCGTGCCAAATGGGCATTGTTGAGAGTTGTCCATGCAAAAGAATGTTCGTCAAATAGCACCTTCTGATTGTTGCGCGATTTCCGTCGCGGCACTGAGGAAGAACAGTGTGCAGCTCCTCGACCAGAGAAGACTCGTTTCCCGGAGGCGAATCCGGCGTGTAATGATTTTCTGTGCGTTTTCTTTGTGACACACATCTTCCGCAAACACAATCAACAAAACTATTGACACAAAATTCGATTTCTTACACAGAAATAACACCAAGGTAGAAACAGGATCTACATGCTTGTCGCGGAGACAACAGGCGGAAATTCTGCAGAAAATATGGATTTGCAGCGTTGCGGAGACAAACCAGACTTTCCTCGTTCTCTCTTGAATGCAACAATCAAGCAGCACTTTGTTCACGTCAGCTGCAAGTCTATTACACCACACAGGTCCCGGTGTCTCAGGACCAGACAACGACCGTACTATTTTTCCGACCTCGTTGTCCAGGGGGGTGTTTTTCCAATGTGCTGATATCTCTGTCAGTGATATCTCACCTTTTCAGA
>JAAUXT010038032.1_pt1 | contig 24220 bp, 18 predicted proteins | sample 7278171 | NCBI WGS metagenome assembly JAAUXT01 (sample SAMN14350112, study PRJNA611818) | marine sediment metagenome | isolation source: surface marine sediment (1.8m) | place: French Polynesia: Moorea | collected 2018-08
CATCCGTAGACAGGTTGTTTTACTGGCGGGGGGGGGGGGGGGGAGGCAGTAAAGGAACCAATTTGGTTTACTGGTAAAATATACCAGGGCAAAAGCAACCAGGTTGCATTGCAACTTGGGATATTTGCGCAAAGCAACCCAGGTTGGTTTGGTTTGAAATGAACTCTTGGACAGCCCACGTTGCTCAACCCCTGGTTCTTGGGGCGTATAAAGCAACTATGTTGGTTTCCTCCTGGTTAAAATACCAGGAGGAAACCAACCAGGTTGCTTCTCCCCTGCGGAAAGCATCCTGGGTGTAAGAAAATTTTTAATTGTCCAAGAGTTCCTTTCAAACCAAACCAGCCTGGGTTGCTTTACCCAAAGACTCCCAAGTTGCTTTGCAGAATTGTGCAAGGAATCGCGTTCGGGTGGTGGGGCAGGCGGCTGACGTAACTTGCAAGTCTAGTTCTGTGTATGATTTATCTTTTTCTCTTGAAAACCAACAGTTAGTTAAACCTCTTCTGGTCATAAAACCAAACAGGAGAGGGTGGGTAAAAGCAACCATTTGATTCATTGCTTTGGGGCAAAGTAATGAAACCTGAGGTTCGTTGTAACCCCCCCCCCCTCCCTCCCCCTGTCAGCAAAAACCATAATTTCTGGCAAGCAGGCACCTGTGGCCTGTTTGCTGGAACAGTGCGTGTTGTGAGCACAATGGCGACTGCAAGGAGCTGCGGGCTTGTTGATCTCAAACTTCATCTGTTTTCTTGTCATTGAAAGTTTTTTGTTTCCATGACATCTTTGTTGCGTGAAGTTGGGTTGGTTAAGGGTTAATTCGTTCAAAAAACTTTGCTTTCTCAATGTCTGCTACGGTAATGGTGCGGTCCTCGTATTTTCGGAGATGTTAAGGCTGTCGATGTCGTTTATGTGTTGTACTGTGTAACCTGACCGGGTGTGTGTACGTGTAAGGTGTGGCGGGGAGGAATCCTGTCGGGTCCCGGCCTCCAATCAGCTGTTTGGCGACCCCTGCTCCACAACTTTTAAATATCTGGAAATAGAGTATACGTGCGTGCCGGGTAAGCTGCATGCATGCATGTGTGCAGGTGGGCAGTTTTCCCTGCCGCAGACAAAGCACTGAATGTTACTCGTCTGCTCTCACTCACAGGACTTTCAAACAAAACAGATCACATAGAAAGGGGTCGTGTCTTGTGGTCTCGCATTGAAGTTGATCAGGCAGGAGAGATGAGTGCACGTTTGGTGCTTTGTGTGCAAATAATTTGTGTGTGTGTATGTGTCAAGGCATGTGCAATTTCGTAGAAGACGCGTGGCTGAAGTGAAATGTACTAACTCTGCTTCAAACACTTACAGGAAAGCCGATTGAAATGTTTGTTTGAACCGAACCTAACACATTTGCAAGTTTTAACACATTTGCAAGTTTTGAATCAATGAACTAAACACAAGAGCAACGTTGTTCACAGAATCATTTTGGTTGTCTAAAATGCGAATGTGGGTTGGATCCACAACTCGTCCTGACGAAAGAACGCTGAGGGAAAACTGGGTGTGGCACGCAGTGACCGGCCCTCTCAGCCCATCCAGTGAAGGTGAAAGTGGATCCAACCTGCTCGACATTTTGACGTGCATGTTGTGAAAAGCATCTGATTGTGCGATTTGCATGCCACTTCGACAGATGTCAGAACAAGGAGAACTGCTGGATTCCTGCCACTAACCGAATGTTCGGAGATCCCTGCAGCGATACCCCCAAGTACCTTGAGGTTCACTATCGCTGTGCGAAAGGTACGTGTTTCTCCCTTCACTGTTGTCGTAATGCATCACATTTTGTCTGTACGGGAAAGAAATCTTGTTCACCGACCCAGTTGGCCAAGCGAAGCCAGAAGTGCACAACGCGAATCAATGAAAGACAATCTTGTGGGGATTAGCTCTTCTTGGTTGTTTCCCGTTACCTCCCCACGTTCTGATCAAGTTACCGGTTAAATACACAACTTTCAAAGGAAAACCAAATGAAATCGAAGGCTATCCAAACACACTTGGCTCCTGAGAAGACGGTCGTCTGCGCTGTGGCTGGTGCGATCTTGATGAGCCCTTCCCTGGACGGGTAGTTGTTGCTGGGGAAGATCAAGTGGTCTGGCACATGCCGCTCGTTCTGACGATAACCTTGTTTTGGATCACGTTCTGATCGAAAGCGTTCGTCCTCAGCGTGCTGTTTCATAAACAACAACGGTGCAGACGCGCAGCATTCCGCGTCGGTTCAAGGTGTAAATTTGTGCCGACGGCACGAAAGGGGAACCTTCCAAGTGGTTGGAAACATACCAATTGAGGTTGGTTAGTTCCGCATGATTTTGTTGCATGAAGATAGCGTGGTGCTTGGTATTGCTATTCGATCAATACCAGTTGCAACGTCACTGGATCACCTTGCCTTTGTATTTCGGGTCAAACCTCACCACGATAGGGTTCTCGTACTCCACGAAAATGGTTCCTGTGAAATCACACAGCTCTTTTCTCGACCAAATGTCTCGGACAATTGTGTGATGCGTGCACATAGATGCGAGCACATAGACAGGTTATCTGATTGCAGAATCCTTGGTTCAAACGACTACTTCACACCAAAAGCTCGAAGGAATGACACTGGCATTTATTCAGCACTGTCGCTTTTGACAAATCAACAGAACCGTTTTTGCCCATTTGTTCAAGACGAGCGCACAACACAGAAGTTCGAGACACGCCCCCCGACGACGACGACGACGACCATCACCACCACCACGCCCGCCACATCTCCGACGCGCCGCCCAAGCACGCCCCGGCCTCGTCCGACGACGTCCCGCCCGACGACGCGGCCGCCGCCCGTGATGCCGCGCAGCTGCCGGGCGACTGAAATGCGGAACATTTCGTGGCCCGTCACGTCGCCCGGCAAGACGTCGTTCCAGACTTGCCCGAACAACCCTTCTCGTGAGTTGCACTTTCAAAGCAGTTTTGTACGGTTTGCACAAGACGTGATTCCGGAAGCCCAGTCTCAATCCACCTCCGCTTCGTAACGCGCGTGTCGGTGCCATTTCGAATCCACTAATGAGCAAACGTCGACTGAACTGCCTTTCGCTGGTCACTGGAGACATTGAAAATAACCACAATGTGACTAACAGAGGTGGCTGAGTGGAGGTGCAGAGCGGACGGCAATTGGTGGGCCTCTCCCGACCTCAGCAGGTGTGTGTCGATCCAGACGCAGGAGCTACACAACCAGGTAAGACTTACAAATAACCATGACACACACAATCACGGAACAACGTGTTGCGTCCAGTCCCAGGTAAATTTATGGGTTCACGTTTGACTTGCCAGTACCGTGTTCACCCGTGTTCATCGTACCCAAGCACAAGACGCACCACGACTTTTGCAACGATTGTCTGGTGTCAATGTCACATTGAAAGTGACAATCTGATACCCAAGTAAGACGCACCTCAAGTTCTGGTGCTCAAAATCGGGACAAAAAGCTGCGTCTTGGACACGGGTCTCTTCATCCAAACCTGGTGTGTACAGTTTGGGTCAGGAGACCATGTCACTCCTCCCACCAACTGCGAGTGTGCAAGATTAGAAAGAAGGTCCCAATGAGTTGTCAAGATCAGGAGACTTGATCTCTCTCTCTCTCTCTCTCTCTCTCTCTCCCTCTCTCTCTCTCTCTCTCACACACACACACACACACACAAAGTGTACACAGCCCAAGTCGCCCTGACCTGGTCTGCACCATTTTATCAAACCACTTACTTGGTGCAGTTCACTCTCACTGACCAACCACCATTTTCTCTCACCAATGTTTTGCTTCTGACTCGAGCCAAACAGTGAACATCTTGAACACGCACAAATGCCAGAAACAAACTGGATTGCCTCACGTCACACGTACCTGGCGCATTTCAGCTCGCGTCGGACGCGCCGGAGGAAATCAGCAGCTCCGTCCTTCACCTCACGGAACAAGATCTGTTCGGCGGAGACGTCGTCGAGTTGACGAAGGTGATGAACGACCTGGTGAACAACGTGGAAACGGAGGTGAAAGAGATCTACGACGAAGAGGAGGGGACCAGGATGGTCGAAAACGTCAACCAGGTGAGTGCACGAGACCAAGAGTTGTGAAAGCGGCGAGAGATTTGGGAGACTCGGTCTGAGTTCTGTTGTTTCAAGTTTTGACAAAGCTCAAAGGTCGCTTTCCTCTCGAGGGTTTGTTTGCAGCTCACTGCACGCGGTGATCTTTCTTCAGGCGATCGTGTCGTCGAGCAGCAACCTGCTGGAGCCGTCCAAGAACGCGTCGTGGCGCGACCTGCCTCAACAGGAGCAGCGCCGCTCCGCCGAGCAGCTCGTGCACGCCGTCGAGGAGTCGGCCGAGCTGCTGGCGTCGCGCGTCACCGAGGTGACGCCGCCCAAGGTCAACATCGAAGTCAACATCAGTGAGTCACTCAGGATTATTGCGCGCTGATCATCGGCCGCGATGGCTCATGATGGTTCTCCCTGTATCCTCGGTACGTGTGTGTGGGCTTGTAGTATCTGCTGGTTTAGTTAGCGCCCGGAACTGAACCAGGCTACAAAATAATCAGGACTACGTCCTGATCATTCTCCACCCAAGTTTAGTTTCTCCTCTCCCCATCCCCAATGGGCCAACTGAACTGGGTTGAAACTTTGGAATGCTTGTGTAAAGGATATTCAAACTTTCTGGGTGAAAAGGCCTTGGAATTGCCCACATGCCACAACAGAATGGTCTACTTTGGTCAAGAACTGTGGCCATCATGCCCTGGAGTAACTAAACCAAGCAACTTTCAGGGGTCATTCCTGTGGTTGTTACTCTGAATAACTTTCCATTGTCAGAAAGTAGGTAAGATTTCCAGCCACTTCAAAGGTACATGGTCCCCTCAAATCAACACAAAAGTGTGCCCAAGTTTGTGTGGTGTCAATGCGGGGAGTGGCGCGCGGCTGAAAGTCTGGTTGTCAGCCGCGGTTTGGAGCTTTTTTTGGTTTGGCCCTTTTTGTGTGTCTGCAATGGTTGGGGTTACCCCCCCCCCCCCCCCCGCCGGCAAAAATTTTTTCAGCTTGGACTTTGTCCAGCTCAGACATTGTCTGGCTTGGACATTGTCCGGGTTACCACCACCCCTGCTGGCAAAAAAATTTTCAGCTCAGACTTTGTCCAGCTCAGACATTGTCTGGGTTACCCCCCCCCCCCCCTGCTGGCAAAATTTTTTCAGCTTGGACATTGTCCGGCTTGGACATTGTCCAGCTCAGACATTGTCTGGCTTGGACATTGTCTGGGTTACCACCACCCCTGCTGGTAAAAGATTTTTCAGCTCAGACATTGTCTGGCTCAGATATTGTCCAGCTCAGACATCTGGGTTACCCTCCTCCCCTGCTGGCAAAAAAATTTTCAGCTTGGACATTGTCTGGCTCAGATATGGTCCGGCTCAGACTATGTCTGGGTTACCCCCTGCCAGCAAAAAAAATTTTCAGCTTGGACATTATCCAACTCAGACATTGTCCAACTTGGACATTATCCAACTTGGACATTGTCCAAGTTACCCCCCCCCCCTTGCAGAAAATTTTCAACTGGGACATTTCCTGACTGGGGCATTGGCAGATTGGGACAAGTGCTGTTCTGCCGATGTACGCTGCCAGCGGCTGATTCTCTACTTGAAAGTCTAGTTCAAATTTGCATCCAGTGATTTGCCGCTTCACGTACACAGTACTCTGATCAGACACAAAAAGGGACGCATGCACATCCCCTCAGACGTATTCACGGATGAATCTGTTGTCCACCAATCCTTGGCCATCAAAGCTTGCTGTTGTTTTCACCTTTTCGTACAAACTTCCGTGTTTTCGCAGTTGTGCAGGTGACGGTGATTGACACGACAGGAGAGGTGAAGGACGTCGTGTTTCCCGACGAAGACACTTTGAGAAACGCAGGGAACAAAAACTGGGAGAAGAAGTGGCAGAATAAAAAGGACTCGATCCGTCTGACGAGCGGAGCCGTCAAGAAATTCGGTGTTGAAGGTGCGTGTGTGGTCTGCGCTTGTTGTTGAAAACCGGTTTGGAGCAAGACTTTGAAGCAAAAACAGTCATCTCCCCATCAAACGAGCGTTCGAACGGAAAAAAATACTGCACTGTTTGCGATGTCCACAGGTCTTGCGTGGAATGTCCAAATTGGTTTGCTGAACAAAGCGAGACAACTTCGCAAAACGTGCAGTGGTTTTGTTCGCAGGACTCGCCAAATTGATTTTCACGACTTACGACAATCTGAACGACTTGCTGACGCCACAGCGAGACGCTCCATCGTACAACAACGTCGCGAAGCAAGGTGACGACACCAAGTACAAGGTGTCCGACAATGGTCACGAAGTGGACAGCAAGGAGAACGTGGACGAGTTGGAAGTGACTACAGGGGAAGATCCGGGTGCGCCGGGTGGCAAGTGGTGTTCAGTGTTCAGTGTTTTTGGGCGTGTTTTGTACGTTCTGACAAAAAGATGGTTTTTCCACATTCAGGCGCAGTTGAAGCTGAAGGTATTCAAGGAACATCTGATGAGGGGCAAGCAAAAAGAAATAATCTGAAGAATAAAATTGTCAATTCCAACATCATCTCGGCGAGTTTTCCGGGACAAAGAGAGAACGGCGACACAATTCAGCTGCCGCCGGGAGAGGGCGTCTTCTACACGCTGGAGCACAAAACGGTGAGCAGGAAAAGCGCTGAAGAACGCAGGGTGTCGCTCTGCTCTGTGCTGCGGCCTCGTGAAAGATTGGAAAGGATCTGGGTTGTGATCGAAAACATGTTCTGCTTTCAGACAACAAATGTGTTCAATCCGACATGCTCTTTCTGGGAATACTCTGAAAAGTAAGTGCACTTCTGTCTGTGTTTGCTTCATTGTGTCTGCAGGGTGAAACTTTTCGGAATGAAAATGTTGATCCTTGTGCTTCAGGACGAAAGACGGAGAGTGGTCGGACTTCGGATGTGAAGTGGTGGACACGAACGTCACTCACACCGTCTGCTCGTGCAACCATCTCACCAACTTCGCAGTTCTCATGGACGTTGTCGGGACAGAGGTACAGTTGTCGTGTCACGTTGTCATACACGTAAAAATATGTGAATGTGGTGGCGCACGTGTGTGTCTGCGTGCGCACTTGTGTGTGTGAACAACGGAATCCCCATTGAACAAAAACACGACATGTCTCTGTTGGCTGCAGCTGGAGTCGCACCACCACATCGCGCTGTCGCTCATCACGTATCTCGGCTGTATCATCTCGATCGTCTGCCTCTTCCTCGCCTGGCTCACCTTCCAGTTCTGCAAGTAAGTCACGATTTCCAAGGCCTGGAATTCAGCGACAAGTGCTCATGTATTTGCGGCACCTTATGTGGTACGGTGCGTTTTTCAGGAACCTGCAGTGCGACAGGAACACGATTCACAAGAACCTGGTGTTGACTCTCTGCTTGGCAGAGATCATCTTTCTTGCTGGAATCGCGCAGTACGACAGGCCGGTACGTGGTTTCCGCAGCAGTCATCGTGAAGGCGCGAACGCGCAGAGACTGGCTGTTGCCGTGTCCTCGAATTCTTCCCACGAATTCTTGGACTGTGTCCGATTTGGTTCGTTGCTGACACACTGCAGTGAGTTTGGCACTGAAGCATGTCGGCTGTACCTGCAGGTTCTGTGCACGCTAATCGCCGTGGCGCTGCACTACCTGTTCCTCGCGTCGTTCGCCTGGATGTGTCTGGAGGGCGTGCAGCTCTACGTGATGCTCATCGAGGTGTTCGAGGTGGAGAAGTCGCGCGTGCGCCTCTACTACCTGGCGGCGTACGGCGTGCCCGCGCTCATCGTCTGCATTTCCGCCGCCGTCAACCACCGGGGATACGGCACGCCGGACTAGTGAGTCGCCTTCAGCTGAACGATCGCTGTGTCGACAGATTCTAATGAACTTCTCGTTGATGAAATTGTATGGAGAACGTCATTTCGGCCACCAAAGAAATTTCAACCGAGCCCCTGGGGTTGTGGTGATGTGATTTTTGTTTCAATGATGTGAAACGAGATTCTAAAATTTTAGTTGCTGGTTGAGTGTCGAGAAGGGATTCATCTGGGCTTTTGTTGGACCGGTGATAGGAGTCATATCGGTGAGTTTTTGCGCTTTCCTGTCAACTGCAGTTGCTCGTAAATTTTTCCCGTGCCGGAAAAGACAGACACGAAAACCCCAACAAATTGGTCTGTTGAGCAAACGGTTCCTCCCATTGACAGGTGAACATCGTGATGCTGAGCATCGCGATCTACATGATGTGTAAACACGCGAGCATCGCGGCGCAGTACAAGATGAAGGAGAAGTCCAGACTCGACAACATCAGGTAACAACAGCTGCCGCTCCGTCCTTCCGCACAAACCGAGAAGCGGTGCTTTGGGAAAGCTCCCGAGTTCTTGTTCCTTTGACAAAGCACCAAGCTTGAATTCTTCGTGGCACACATGGTGTTAGTGGGCTTCAACTCACGGATGCTGATGGTCTTTCAGCTGAGAAAATTGAGGTGCCTTTCTCGCGGCAACAGAAAATCTGTTCTTTTTCGTCCTCATGCTGCTTTGCTAACATTTCGTTTGTGTTATTCAATGCTGCGAACACAGTAAGGGTGAAAATAACGTTGTGGTGTCCAGCGTTAACACTGCGAAGGAACCAAGTGGTAACGAAAGTAGTGTTAACGCTACTGAAGGAGGTAAAACACCGGACGGTGGGACTCGACAGCCCGAGCACAGAGTAGACATGTAAGACTTTCGCCTCCAAGTCCAGTTCTGTGATTTTGTCATCTCTTGTCGTGCTTTCTTGTGTCGTTGTGTCTGTGACGCGCACTGCCCTTTGTCAGTTTTTGATTGTTGACACATTTTAGCATTTGACTGTGGGTCGGTTGGTGTTCCCGACAAATTCGTAGTGCTTTGGAGTGCAAGAGGCATCGTTGAGTGAGATCACAATTTCTTGGACAGTTCAGAACTCCCCCAAATTTTCGTCACAGTTGCGACCACCATGTTCACAAGTTTTCTGTTCTTGTCGCGGGACAGGATGTTTCTCTGCCCGCACACACAACTTTTCAGGGAAAATTTGTGAATAAAAGCGAAAACAAGAATCACTAATCGACAACAGAAAAAAAGCCATCTTTGGGCCTGTCCACGCACAGGTAGATTCTGTTGTTTTTATGACGGCCACCCCAGATCAACTGTGGCAAATGAACGAATGATGTGAATGACTGAATGAGGAAGTAGATGGATCCATTTTTATAATCTCTTGTGAAACGTTCACGCCTTTTGCATTGTCTGCATCACAGTGGTGGCGGTGTTGTCATTGTACAGTTTCGTTCAGATTCTTCCCGGCAAAAGCAAGACGCACAAAATGAAATGTGTGACACAAAAACAGCGCAGAACTCGATTGTTGAGTGGCAGTGGACGCAACGTGAGCCATTGCGCTTCCTACCTTGTGAACGAGTGATGAGTTGAAGGCACCTGCGCCGCTCCAGCGGAAGCAGCTCGACTCGACTCGGTTCACACCTGTGGCGGCTACGCGGTGTTGCAGGTCGTGGGTGAAGGGCGCCTTCGTGCTCGTCGTGCTGCTCGGACTCACGTGGGCCTTCGGGCTGCTCTACATCAGCGAGAGCACCGTGCTCATGGCCTACCTCTTCACCATTTTCAACTCGCTGCAAGGTCTCTTCATCTACATCTTCCACTGCGTCATGAACGACAAGGTGCGTGTTGTTGAAGTTGTTTCTTTGCCTGTAACTGTTACCTTACCGATATTTTGTTCATCAATTAAGTCATTAAGTCATCTTTGACTTTACTCCTAGTGCGCGGTTGATCATCGCTGGCTGGTTTTGCTGCAGTGGATATGACCGAGTTTCGTTGTTGCGCTTCAGGTACAGAAGGAGTACAAGCGCTGCATCCGGCACGCGAGTTTCCTGCCCGACAGCGTGCGCATCAAGTACGGCGGCATGAAGGCGTACACGTCGAGCTCGCCGCACTCGTCGTCGTCAGGCGCAAACGTGAGTCTCTCCTGACACGCGCGCACACTTGTGGAGCACTCGTGTCTCTTTCACTCTTTGTACAGAAATCTGTTGCGGTGCATATGAATCAGCGTTTAATTAACGGCGTGAACTGACTTTCCTGTCGGGTATCTTGTGGTGCACAACACAAAGTGGTCGTCTTTTGCCCGCGGAACTTCGTTGATGTAAGAAACTGTATCTTCTCGTGCACTCGTAACGCATCTGACGGTTTTGTTTTCTGCAGAAATTTACCGATAAGATTTCTATGCAGGTGGGTTGTGTGGAACTGTCTTGCCGTTCACGTGTCCGTGCTAACGTTTGGCTTCGCACATTGCATTTTGTGCCCATTGGGTGTGACTAACTTGCACGAAAACGCGTGTTTGCGAGAATCATGAATGAACGTGAGAGAACAAACAGTTGCCTTGGAAACTTCTGAGCATGCCTTTCCGTTGAAATGTACGATCGACTTCGTACGACGTACTCCTGTCGTTGACGTCGTGAAGTCCGCTTGCACTGCGTCCATTTTGCATGCCGCCTTCAGCCCATTTGCTTTTGGCCCCGAGCTCAAATTGAGGATCAGGTATGCAAACCCGAATATCGAGTGTTTGTGCGAACCTAAAGAACGGAAAGTTCCTACTGATACCGAAGTGTTGACTTGCTCAACTGACTGTTTGATCCCAATCCACTGAGAAGTGAGTTCATACCGAAAGATTGCAACAATCTTGGTACCTTGTTTCCAACCCAGTGCAGCTGCAACTGTGACGAGTTCACTTGCACCGTGATTCAGAACATTCAACTGGATCCCGTAATGTACGCCACTTGCCATTCGAACTGCGGTGATACTGTTGGAATGGAAGGGTCACCGGCACGAGTTCCAAGCTGGAATCGTCTTGTTCTGTTCTCGTTTCCGCGATGGAAACTCACTGGACGCGACGACTGGAATCGCGATCACAAACACACTCTGTGTCAAAAGGTTTGGGCGGGTCCTTCCTGGGACAGGTCCTTCTGGACCCCACCTCCAACAAAGAGATTGAATTCGGCACGAAGACCGCAGTCATTGTGCCCTTCGAAGTGAGTGTGCAATGCATGTACTCGGAGGGCAGAACCCGCTGAACTCACACGGTGGCGGGGCAGGACCTGCCCAAACTCTGGGTGGGTCCTTCCCCTCCTCCATCCTGGCAGGGAGGCCGTGCGCTTGTTATGCGCCCGTATTCAAAGTTCGGCTTTGTTTTTTTCTTCTTCGAGAAAAAGAAGAAAAGGAACACGTGGCTAGAAATTGACCGTTGCCTGTGGTTTCAGTACCTGCAGAAGCTGTGGAGCGGACGACGGCGGAAGCGCTCGTCGCTCACGTCGCTGCAGCGCTCGTCGACGCCGTCCACCAAGTGCGACTACCGTGAGTAGCGCATCCACACGTTCTGCTGGGCATCGCGGCTCACGAGCATCCAGCAACCTTGGCTGTGTATCTGCCATGGGCTACTAGAGCCAACACTCGTTCTAATCTCCCTGCACTTTTCAGACGGAGGTCTGGTGGGGCGATGGGAGAGTCAAAACACAGGGCATGATGTTGTCTTGAAGCTGGGGCAAGCTATTTTCGGAAAGGCTGGAGAGTTTGACGATGTTGAGTGATGTGTTTCAAGATCACAGTGGTGACTTCCTTTTGTCTCACACTGGAAAACTCGAATGATCGTGCGGTAGCTTCGCTGCAGAGATACATGTTCCTTGAAACGGGGATTGCTTTGCTGTTTTCCACGGACCTGCGGAGACACGTGACACGTTTTGCTTCCGTTCGCAGGTCCGTACGCGCAGATAAAGCTGGGCGGGTCTCCGGACGCGGGTGGTGAACCGCTGTCGCCTGGAGCAGCGGACGCCGAGCGCGTCGCGTCGCAGTTTTCGACGGACGGGTGCACGGAGGACCCGATGGGCTACCTCGAGCCAGTCAAGATCCGCATCACCGACAGCTTCTTCGACGGCGACGGTATCAACAGCGACCTGTCTCTGATGGAAGGGTCGGTGGTCGACAGCGACTACCTGATGGATTACTGCAAGAAGCCGGCGTCGCCGACGCCAGCGATCAACGTGGAGAAGTACAAGATCCGGAAGCCGGATCCGAGCCGCCTGTCGGCCGTGTCGAACGACACGCGGCCGGGCGAGTTCACGGAGAGCGAGCTGAGCGACGGGTCGCTGCTGCGCATGACGGAGAAGGAGCGCGCGCTGTACAGCGAGAACGAGTACGAGGAGCTGCCGCTGGCGCCGCCGCCGCCCGTGCCGCTGTCCAAAACTGTGTCCGAGGAGAACTTCGCCAACAAGCTCGACAATGACTCGGAGACTTTGAAGCGCAATCTGCTGCAGCGCGATGCTGAGTCACCGTCGCTCAACGATCTGAACAAAGAAAACAGCAGCGGCGGCAGCAACAACTCGCTCTGCCTCAGCACGCCCAACATCAAGTACAAAACGGACACTCTGCGGAGCGAAGACTCCAACAACACTGCCCATGCGGCCAAAAACTCGCCCACCAAGCGCAGTCTGCCCAGCCTGCCTTGCTCCAGTGCGGAGTCGAGCGGGCACAGTACGCCCTCGAGAACAAGCCCCGCCCCAGTTGACAAGCAATCAATAGACAAAATCAAAAAGGCGCTGGACACGGACAATGGAGTTATAGATCTGTACCACGGCAAAACTAATGACAAGCGCTTCAGCAAAGCGACCGAGGACGCTCTGAGAGTGAACCACGTGAGATACTCATCGAGCGACTGTTAGTGGAACCGCCGCATCGTTTCATTCCTCTCCCCTCGTCTTGTTCATCGTGTTTGAAATGTGGTTCCACATTTTTTGCAACCTGCCGGACATTGTCTGGTGCCCTGTCGTTGCAGTATTTGTCAGATTCCAGTATTGACACCAGCTTTTTCTCTGAACATCGCTTTGTTGTATTTTGTCGTTTTCATTAACTGTGAGTCACTTTGCACAAGCAAACTGTTCTTCTCAGAGCAGTGACTGTTGAGCTGGACGTTGTCATTGTGCCACAAATCATTTGTGTATCATTCCACACATTCAGAGTCTGCCATGATGCCAAAGATCTGAAAAAAATCGCCTTCGTGCCTGCTTCTCGGGGACACAGAGACACGCAGGCTGCGTGCGTTGTTGTATGAAGTCAAGTTAAAACTTGGACATGTTTGACGCGAGTGAGAGGGCAAGAGGCAAAATGGTGCGAACACGTCTGCGCAACGCAAGTGTTTTGTCGCGCCAAGAAATGAGATGCCATCTGTAGCCGGTTACAGTGTACCAACTGTGAATGTTTGTGGTTTGGTTTTGTTTTTTGTCGTGTCTGAAATGTTCTGTCGTCGTGACAGTCGAATCAAATTATTGATCGGAAATCTGATTGATTCTCCGAAGAATCGAACCCGCGATTATCTACAACACAGGAATGGGTTTTAGCGAGTTCGAAGCACTGTGCATTTGGTGTTTCTTTGGATGAATTTTAAACTTCTGCAAACAAACTACAGGCCGTGTATTTTTAAAATGGTTTATTTGCTGTTTTTTTTCTTGAAAATTGTACAATTTCATTGCTGGTCTTCAATGATTGTGCGACATTAACAGCGAAAGTTATCACTGTGCCATTTTGAAAAGACGATTGTTTTCGATCACTACGCAGAGCGAACGGTTATTGTGGAAGCGTTCTGTCATCAAGTGGAGCAAATCTGATGCTTTGTGTTCTTCGAGCATATTTGTGTTGTACATTTTGCAGAAAAACACAATATAATGCTTTTATGTTGTACATGTCGGAAGCTTCGTTTACTTTTCTACTTCTACGTATCAGTGTCGAAAAAAAAAGGTATCTCTACAAACTTCTCGCATACTTTGCGGCACAACAAACACAGCACCACAACAGAGTTGCATTGATGATTGACTTGATAAACTTGAAGTTTGCAATTGAAACATCAAGAATTGAGACTCCATGAATTGAGCGAATTGTCAGCCTGGGATCGAGCCCTGTTTGGAGGTGTCAAACGAGCTTCAAGCGCGGTGGTCGAGTCACGCTGGACTTGTCCTTGACACACAGAAAATGAAATGATCGAGATCTTTGCAATTCCTGACGAGTTGGTGCAAACAGACGCGCTTCGTTGAAACGTCGAAAGCGCATTCTGGGGAGATTTATCTGCAATGAAAAAGCGGTCGGTCGATTGTTTTCGCGCGGACTTTGGAACAGAGAGCGGACTTCGCCCTTGAGACGAAAACTTTCGGTGCAAAACTTGGTCTTTGGTACTCGGTGGGGCCACGAGCTGTCAGGACGACAGGATGTTCTCTTTCGTCATTGTTTGAATGAGTGCTGTGTTGGCAGTCGCAGAGGCAAAATCCTTGGCATTGGGAAAAAAAAGTAGGAATTTACCGGTACCTCAGTCGCATGCGTAGTACACCTCCAGATATTTATACGTCCTTGGACAAGGATCCCGACCAAAGAACTCGTTGAAAACTGGTACAATGCAGAGACTCCGGTCAGACATCGTCTTGCAACTGGAACAATTGAGAATTGCAAATGCCATGTTGGCACAATTGGACATCAAATGGCGACACTTGGAATAAAACGAGTTGAGAACGTACTGTTTGACGATTCTGCGCACGGCGCGCCTCGGCGGCGTGAAGCAGTTTCGGTTCCACCCGGTGGTGTCCGCTTGGCCCTCTGCGCACTGCTGCAGGTTCGTGCGGCCGTATGTCGCGTGAACCGGGATGACGGACATGCGCTGTGGGCAGGACAGGCGCAGTCCAGTGCGCTCGCACGCGTGCGCCGTGAAGTAGAGGCGTCCCGGGTGCTCCCCGGGCGAGCGCGGGCGGTGCAGCGCGCCCGCGTCCCGCCGACGCGCCACGTCTGTAAAGCGGCGCAAAGCTGCATGTTTGCTGTCCTCATGCGGTGCTGTGCACTCTACATTCTTGAAACGTTCGGAACCTTGAGGTATACGCAGCGTTACACACACAAATTTTGCTTTTGCGTTGTGTCTTGAAGACAGTTGGTCTGTCAATGCAAAGCTCAAAACTGCAAGGGCTTGATTCCAATGGAAAATTCCACAGGTACAATTCTTAACCCAGCAAGTTGAATCGCCAAAGGGACAGCCTCGGCGTAAGACGATGCGTGCAACAGAAATTGTTTTTGCCTGATGCAACTGGGGAGAAAACAAGGAACAAATCCCAACAATTGATTGAAAAAAAACTCCCCACGTTGAAAACACTTACTTTGCAGTGCTTTTCGGTGTTTCCCCGGAGACAAGATGACTGCAGCGGAGGCTGTGGCGATCACACACAGCAGCCACCCGCACGTTCTCATGCCCTGCATCTTCATCAGATTCGTTTTATGCCAATTGACAACTTCCTGAATAGACTGCAAACAAGAATGAAAATGTACAAGCCGAAAAAATTCATTCGTCGTACAATTTCAAACTTCGCTGCGATGTGCTCCGCTCCTTTGCACCAAAGTAATTCTTGCGAGGTATTTCATCATCTTTCCCCCTCTGGGTCAAAAGTCAGGTTGCCACACACAGCCCATGCGCTCAACGCGTGGTGTTCAGGTTTGCCTTTCTCTCTCTCAACATTTTCTTTTGGCCCTTTGCAAGACTGCTGAAAGCCTGCACTCAAAAATTTCTTGCACCCCTTTCGGTCGTTTCTGAGAGATGGCACATCGACCTGCAGAAAATTAGCAAGAACACAAATTCGTGCAATGTTGAGGGTTGCGGTAAACATCACTGTGCCTGCGACTCGATTGGCTGCTTTACCCGCGAAAAGGTAAAAATAAGACTCCACATGTTTTGTGCTGCTTGTCATTTTGACTGAAAGAAATCAGTTCGAACTTGATTGCAATCGCAGAATAATGAATTGCAGAAACACAGAAAACACTTTCCGCTGACTGCACATATTTCCGTGGTCACAACTACCGGTATTTCTCCAAGTTTACTGACCTGCGGAGGGTTGGCTCATTGGCACCTGGAACCTGAATTCCCAATTGAGTGAACGAGTGCGAGTGCTGGAGAAGTCTGCGACAAACTGCAGGACAAGAGACCGCGGCAGCTCAGTCAGCTGTTCGTGTGTATGCTCGGAAGTGCTCCTAACCGGGTTGATCTGTCGTCACCACGACCCTGGCGTGTTTTTGTAATTCCTTCGGTGCGCAAAAAAAAAAAAAGTCGAAGCCATGCAATCTTCAGAAAATACCATCAATGGTTTTTCTGAGTCTCTGTTGGGAACCAACAACATAGATCTGAATATTTTCACGTTTCGACATTTCGACTTGTCACTTGAGTGTGCTGGTGCACACGTGACATGCTGCAGGCGTGCGTGACCACTTGCATCCATGGATTCGCCACACACTGAACCTCATTGCAAGGGGTCCTCAACTCGTAACTCAAATGGGCTGGGCAAATTTCAAGGTTGTACGTTTGCTGTCCCTTGATCGTGCATCCTTGGTGAGAAAATGTGCCAAGCGTGACGAAAATTCAGTTTTCCCCAGAGTGCCTTTCTGCATGTCGGTGTTGCTGGACGTGTGAAGTTTGTCAAAAAAAGAAAACAAAACAAAAATCAACCCAAAAACCCCGTGCGTTCCAGGAAGCACGTCTGCGCGTTTTAACCAGGCAAAATGAAAGGGAATCCGGAGTAAAGTTCCCGCGTGCACAAATGCAAGCGATAACAAGTTCGGGAAGAAAAGTGTGCAAACACCCCTCGAGCGCAGGATCTCTGGTGCCTTGTTGAGTGTTCATCCGTGTGGACTCGACAACAACATCATCTTACAAACCACCAACTTTATTCACACTTTCCAACCAAGGCGAAGAAAATCTCAAAAATCAAAACAAAACAAATCCGTTGAATGAGAAGAGCAACCGCTCAAGTTTCTGACTGAATAAAAGAGAGACAATAGCAACCAAGACGACAAGCAACTGAATTGGTGTCCCGCTTCTGTCAGTCTGCCGGTCAGCGTGTTACGCCTTTTCAAACAACCAACCAAAAACTGGCGTTTACAAGGAACGTTAAATTCTTGAATGTTGTTATTCGTAACAACATGAGACAAAGGTTGTGAACATTTCAACAGTGAAAAACACTCAAACTGTCAAACTTCTTGTATATGAACAGCAAGTTCAAAAAGACACCTTTCAGGACGATTGGAAATATAGTTTCAAAATTTGGACACAACGAACTTCCGAGGTGAGACAAGCCTTGCAGGAAGACTCCAACCAGTGTTCTCTCGCTTCACTTGAGCCGCGGCCGCTTCAGTTTCGCCGATCTGGTCCTTGGACTCTTCACAATAATTGCATCTGGATCTGCCCGTCTTTCTGTCCCTTTGTTGGTGTCACCTTGCTCCGTTCCATAGAAGAAGGCTGGGCTCAATTTGGGAATCTTCCCCTCCTGGCTCGACTCCGCACTGCAGGGGAGACTCTGCGTCTGCTGGCGCTCGGGTCGCGCGCGCGGTGACGACATGAAGCGCGGACTCGTCGGCTCGCTGCGCGCCTGCCGCTTCAGACTGCGTCTCCTCTTCAGCGACCAAGTGAGCTTCGACACCAAGGCCCCTTCCTCCTCGCTCTGCAGACACTGTCGCTGTTCCACTGCGCTGTGAATCGGCACGTGCGCGTCTGGCGTCCCCAGGAAAACACGCCGTGGTCCGTCGCGCTGGCGAGGTGCAACCCCGGGGCTGCAGGGCAGACTTGTGCTCACTCTGTCCTTCCCCTGTGTGATGTCTGTCGGGAGGCTACACGGCTCGTCTCCCTGGACACGTTCGGGCTGCCTGACCAAACGACCTGCCGTGTCCTGCAGTGAAAAAATAAAACAGGAGAGAACGATTTTGGCAAGGCGTGTATTGCGATTTGTGTGCTACCCTGTCACCCATATTCAGCTCGAGTCGAGATAACGGGAATACTATGTGAATGAATAAGCCTCAGTTGGAACAGAGGCTTCACACATGAAGTATTTGGTGACCATATTTCAGCACACACCAGGCGCTCCATCGTCAACTGACTGGGCACAGTGTACTGTGCTGAATCAGATCCAACCACCACCAATCAACCAACTCACAAAGAACTCTCCTGGTACAAAGGCGCATGGTCTTTTGTACCCGAGGAGGCATTTGTAATGGCCTCGTCGGGAAAGCTGCCCAACTTCAAACGTGGCGGGTAGACTCGGGATTTTACGACAGATTTCTGCGACGAAATTTGTAACCCTGCATGCCAGATCCCTCTTATCAACAGAGATGAACGATTCACACACACTGTTGAGCGAACAGGAATTTCGATTGACCAAACGTCATTGGGAAGTTCCATGCCGCTCGCTTTGTAAAAGACGGTGTTCACGCGCAACAGTCTTGTTCACCATGAAAACTCGAAACAACTCACCTGTGAAGACCGTGGCGACAATTCTTCCGTTGCTGAACAATAGTTGCTTTCTGACACAACCGAGTTGATATCAGGAGCGATTTCGCGTTTTTCTTCAATGGGAGACGTTGGCTTCACTTGCTCTGGTTCGTGGTTGCGGTGAACTTGTGCAACAACTGTCATCAAACGTCTCCTCAACTCCAAAACCGCATTTCGCCCTTCTTGGTTCGCTGGTGGGAAACCCACAACGTCGCGACGAGAATCCCCGATGTCTGCTTCCGCGGACGATGCCGCTTCTTCTACTTCTTCATTGTCCTCCGGATCATGGTTGTGGTGAACTTGCGCGACCACGGTGATCAGGTTCCTCATCACCCCTGATTGAGTGCTTCGTCGCTCCGCACTCGTTGACGGAGAATCACGCCGATTCCGACCAGCTGCGTTTATCGTCTCCACTTGCTCACAAATGTTTCCGTCACAAACAAACTGCGCTCGCTTGCAGGGTTGTCTTTCTTCAGTTGCGACAGCCAGTGACTGTCCGTTCTCGTTTCCTGATGGTTTGCTCACAAACTCTGCATTTTCCGCCCGAGGTAACGTTGAGTCTTGTGGTTTTGGCCCAGGCGCACAAGCAGCACCGACACACAGGTGTCCCTGGGCCTGTTCGTCGCTTGTTTCCGGTTCTCGGTCTGACTCTCGCCGACCCCGCTGCACCGTCGGTCCGTTGCCGTTTGCTTCGGTAGTTGACTGATTGATCTCTTGAGCTGCGTTCTTTTTCGCTGTGTCTACTGAGGGCTCGGCTGATTCCCTCTTGTCGACGTTTTGGGTATTTCCTGAAGCTGAAATCGGACCAGGAAGTTTTGCTGCGGCCAAATGGTGGAGGCGAACGATGCAGGCGTCAAGTTTTCCACAACCAGGTTTGAGAGCCGGCTTCTTGGCGTCCGTGCTTTCTGACGCGTTTCTTCCTCTTTCCCGAAAAAGGCTTTCTTGTTGATTTCCAAGAATTTTGCAATGTTTTTTATCCTTCTGCGAAAGGGTGAGATCAACGCCCGGAAGTTGGGAATGATTGGAGCTGTTCACTTGACGCGTTGTTCTCTGAGCGGATCTTCCTTCCAAATTTTCTTTGGACTTTTGATGTGTGCTGGGAGCTTCGGGAGGACTTTCGTCTCCGCATTCATCTTTTGAGTTGGGTGCAGCTGGGTCTTGTACTTCAGCGGTGGACTGTCTTCCTGCTTCTGTGTCGCCTGCTTTTTGTCGTTTCGTCTGATTCACTTTTCTGTCTGTTGACATTTTCTTTCGCTCCGTGCCTCGCAGAAGCAATTGTTGTTCTGAAGTTCCGTCACACCTGCTTTTCGGCACCATTGTCGAAGTTGTGCGTTCGCCTTCTGACGGCAGGGCTGCATGGCGCTCAGTTCCATCACAAGTCGAACGCGTCGTGACTCTTGATCTGGTTCTTGTTCCTGTGTTTGGTTTCTTCCTTCTGGCCTCCTCTTCGAATCTTTTTTCAAAACGTGCTTTTTGTCGAAGTTGTCTTCGAAGTTGGTGAACAGTGCACAGGGTTGAGAAGAGCCTTCTTCTGAACACGAAGCTGCGTGGCGTCTGGGATCGTAATCTTTCGTTCCTCGTGCCTCTCCTGCCTGTCCCCTGTGAAGAATTCTGACGTCTGACTGCGAACCGAGTCCACGGTGCCAAACGCACGCTGTTTTGGGAAATGTCTCCTTGTGCGAGTTGCACTGTTGTGGTCGTTGATCGCAGGACTCGACGAGGCGCCTCTGAGCGACTCCTCTTCTCGGAAGCCGACTGTTTCCTCAGGCGCATCCTCAGCTTCTGAACAGCGCACAGTGTTGAAAAGAGAAGTCTTCTCTGAACGAATCTTCGTGCCTCACGAGGACGCAGTCTCGTATTTCTTGCCCCACTTCTGCCTCTTCCTGTTGGTCCAGCAGTCTCCTTCATTTCCGGTTTGACAAGAGCGTGGACGGCAGCAGCCACGGAGTCGCTCGGTGAGTCCCCGTTGGCAGCTCCAATCTTCTCACACATCAGCACATTTCGCACAAGTCCCGCCGTCCCTGACGCGCTGATAGGTAACACCCCGGAAGCTTCAGGCGAGTCTTCTGCAGCAGTCCGCACTTCTTCTGGGACTTCCACCATTACCTTGCTGGTTTGCAGATTGGGCTCAACCGCCATCGACACCTTGGGAACGACTGCTTCAGTTTGCTTCCCAGCAGCACTTGTGTTGCTTTCTTCGTTGGCAGATATTTCGCCGCTGTCTTTGGTTGGCTTCTCAGCAACTGCTGTTCTGTTCAACGACCGGCTTCTTGTCATCCTTGAAGACGTCTGAACCGTTTTTCTGTCACGCGCGCGTTGCTGCTGCCGCAACCTGTGTGCAGCGCAGAACGTCGTGAAAAGTCTCCGTCTTTCTGTGAACACTCGGAGGTCATTACCTTGCTTCAGTCTTTTGCTGCTGACGCCACTTCGACCCCGTCCTGACAGACGCACAGGTCCAGGTCCAGGGCGGACTCGCACAGCAACTTTCGGCTCCACAGCCGGCTCGCCACACTTTCCTTGACGTTCACTGGACTTGGTGGTTTGTGTCGGTTCAGTTTCCGCTCCTCGTGTCGGCAATGCGAGCGACTGGGCTTGTCTCTCCCGACCATCGCGACCAGTCGGCTCAAGTTTTCCGCAGGGATCAGGCCGACTGCCCCCAATGATCTCCGTCAGTGAGACGTGCGTCGCTACCTCAGACCCGCTGTCAGACTTACGTGCTGTTCTCGAAGCAATTTCGTCAACATTTGTGAAAGATTCAGGCAGCTTGTCTTCAGTTGCCCCTGATTGTGGTTGGAACGCGGGGTCTTGGCTTCTGCTTTCTTCCAAATTGACGTCTTGTGGGGCCGCTTTTCTCGTCCGCAACTTGCCATCACGGTTGGGTGCCGCAGCAGTTGTTATTCCTGCGCTTCTTGTGATCCTCTTCATCTGTGTCTCGTCTACACTTGGCGAAACCCAAGTGCCTCTCACTGTCTCGAATTCTTCTGCCATCTCGCTTCTTTCTGAATCTGCGGCATTGCTTTCAGACCCGCGTGTTTCAGTCCAGAACTGCGTCATGTCCTTGCCAGGTGACAAGCGATTCTTCGCGCCAACACTTCGGGTGGTTCTCCTCATCTCCGTGTCTTCAGCATTCTTCAGACGTTCGATGCGTATCTCAGATTTCCGTTTTCGAAAACGCAGTATTCTCCTGTGAAATTCGGCGCACAGTGATGAAAACAGAAGCCTTTTTTTGGCGAACCTAGTGATTTGCTCAGATGCGGTCCTTGGATTGCGAGAACCATTCCTGCCAGTTCCTTTACGGAAGTGTGCTTTCCCCCTTCGACATGCTGACGTATTTACGGACTGGACGGAATCGTATCGTTCTTTCTCTGCGGACAGACGACGTCCTTCGATTCTGGTGACCAGTTTCACTTCTGGCGCCTGTGTGGCGTTCAGATGTCCGCGCTGGATCGTCTCCGGACTCGCATCTATCGTCGCTGGTCGAGCCCCACACGTGACATTTCTCAACTTCTTCAACATTTCCGTGTTGGATTCCTGCCGTGTCTTCTGCCTGCCGGTGTCCCTTCTCCGAGTTTCTCTGACGTTTGCCTCTTCGCAACGTTTCTCCGATGTCCTTGCGCGTTGTTTCTTCTGCTGTGCAGACTTGTGTTTCTTCGGCTTGCCTCGGAGTTTCTTTCTGTGGGCAGCAACACAGTTGGTTGAGAACAGGACCTTTCTGAGAGAGAAGAGCGACGATGACGTCCATCGGACTCGTTCATTCCGGGGACCGTTCCTTCCCGTCCCCAGTCTGTGCTGCACTCTGGTCTGACGAGACTTCCCTTCCTCATCATGATCCAGTGCACGCGCTGTAAAGTGTGTTGCTACCTGCTGATCATTCGTCTTTAAAGAGTCTTTTTCCTGCACCTCTTGTTGAACTTTGTGCAAAACATTGTTCGACGGCCCTTCTCGCTCCGTCCTTGTTCCCGACATATTCTTTAGCCTGACGCTCTCGTTCTCCTTCAATACTTCTTTTCTCGCTTCCACCGCTTCTGAGACGTCATGTGACTCTTCGTGCACGGCCGACTCGGCTGCGGTCAATAACGTTTCTGAAGCTGTGTTCTCGATTTCTGTCTTTGTTCCTTGTTTCGTCTGGTTTTCTTCTGTCCTGGCAGGGTCTTTTCGCCTTTGTGTTTCCGACTCTGGGAGCAGATCGAGTGACACACTTCTGTCATCTTGTTGAGGCTGAAAGTCGTTTTCCTTGTGAGCCCCGCCTGCCTCTTCATTTGCTCCCAGCAACGTCGAACAGTTGTCTTCCTCTGATGCGCTGTGCATGCCCACAAGAGGCTCTTTTTGTCCAGTACTCTCACGAAAATGAACCGAAGACTCTTCCCCCCTTGCCGGTTGCCTCAGACTTTCTTCTGTCTCCACACAAAGTTCACTTGCAACAGAATTCTGCAGCCGTCGCTGCGCCGCTGCGTGCAACTCCGCCACGACCTCGGCCACTGCTCTGTCACTTTCGTCCCACTGTTCTGCAGGAGACTCAACTGTCATCGAAACATTCCCCCGAGAGAACACGAACGGAGCATCCGAATCAGGGTCTTCAACCTCAGCTTCCGCACTGCTGGACCCGCACGCCAGCAAATTCGTGAACATCTTGTTTCTTTCTCTGATGAAGTGATTGAAGCAGGATCCAGTTTTTCTGGCTCCATTTCTGCCAGCCCCAGTGGAAACGCGTGTTTGTTTTCTGCCCTGTAACACCTGGTCCACTCTTCTGTTGATTCTTTCTTCTCGATCACTCGCAGCCTTTTGTTTCACGCTCGCTTCGTTTGTTGGAGCCTTTGACGCGCTTTCTGTGTCTTGCTTTTCTGACACAATTTCGCAAGATTTCTTTTGCTTCCTGGATTCTTCTTCAACATGCTGTCTGGTTATCCTGGTCGATTCTGGCATTTTTTCAATCATCTTGGTTCTTTTCTCTTTGTCTCGCGCCTCATTCTCCTTCGCCATAAGAATCCTCATGGTCGCTGCTGGCTTGCCCCGGCTCTTGACTGCTTTCTTTTCTACAGCACGATTTTCGCCCACACACGAACCACTCGCAATGTCAACTTCAACAGAAGCCAGCTCCAGAGGAAGCTCGTGGACCAGAGGAGCCAGGTCCGGCTCGGCTTCTGCCACCAGTCCCTGCAACTGAACACAAACGATGGCACTTTTATCACAATGGCAGTGGTTTGCCAAATATTCCTGCTCGTCGCTTGGATCGGACAGTTCGATCTTGGCAGCTTTTGGTTTCAACCTCGTCGTCTGTTCTGAGCCGAAGGAACTTCACAAAACTTGAAGCCAGAGTGGTTCACACTAACGTCGAGGGATTGAAGGAAAGGATCATCGTCCAACATCAGGTCCAACCCGTCAATGTCCTGAGCAGATTCTCCATTCTTGTTCGGCACGTCAGCTGCAAACGCCTCCGGCTGCGCTGAACCTGTCGTCAGGGTGTCAAGTTCAAAGCGATGCTGGTGAGATGACTGCGCACACAACACTCAATGCGACCACGGTGTGTGTCGTTGCAAGAGCACAATATTTCTCGCACCACTTTGTTTGAACGCCGCGATCAGCTTCTGATTCCGTTCCATCCAGATTAACACCATCGTTTCAAATTTCCTGACTTCGCCCTGGAATACCTGCACCAAAATGAAAATGACAGTGTCAGTTTGGGTCAACCAATCGACATTATGAAACTCACCGGTTGACATGCGACGCAACAAAAACTAGACTTTCAAGTAGACAATCAGCCGCGGGCAGCGTACATAGGCAGGACAGCACTTGTCCCAATCCACCAATGCCCCAGTCAGCAATGTGTCCGAGATACCACTA
>JAAUXT010029888.1_pt1 | contig 24212 bp, 22 predicted proteins | sample 7278171 | NCBI WGS metagenome assembly JAAUXT01 (sample SAMN14350112, study PRJNA611818) | marine sediment metagenome | isolation source: surface marine sediment (1.8m) | place: French Polynesia: Moorea | collected 2018-08
AGAAGGGAAGTGTAAGTGCCCGGATTGAAGGAAGCTGTAGCAAGCACGGTGTGAGTACTCAGGGTGCAGAGTGCGATCTCCTCTGGTGGACCCAACAGCATGGCACAAAAGTCTGCGTTGGTTATCGGACCGCTACACCGAACTCGGTTGACTGTCACACGAGTGTGACAGCCGGACGCTAGCTGATAAACTCAAACGCGTGGGTGGTAATACGCGAGGTTTATAAGCCGGTTTCACACTTATAGAGACTGAACACTACTGCACCTGGTCGTTTCGTCAAAAACTCGGAATTTTCGCTTCTATTTTCGAACCAACATGTGACTTTTGAAACCGACCGCTTCAACAATTTTTACATCTTTGAAACCTGCTTCAGTGACAAAGTTCAGTGTTGTCTCCCACCCCCAGCCAGGCCCTAATGCTCCCTCGTTTGCAGCCCCATCCTTGAGACAGGTCGGCACACAATGAAACAAGCCAATACCAAAGTTGTACGGTGCCCAAGCCTCACCAATATTTTCTTGCAAGTTTGCATTCAGAGTCGGTTCTATGGCTGAGATGTAGCCACCTTTCTTCAGCAATTTTCTGGCATTTTCTATCCCCTTTTTCACTGAATGCAAGTCATGAAGGACATCAAAGATGAAGATATAATCAAATGTGTCATACAACTCGGAAGGCAAAGTTTTGCATACATCAACCACATCAAAGACACAATTTGTCAGAGACATTCTTTGAGCATTCTCCTTTGCAAGTTTAATTGCACTTGGCTCACTATCAACAGCAAACACCCGCAGATTGGGGAACGCTTGGGCCAACTGCAGAGCGATAATACCACTGCCACAGCCGAACTCACACATAGAGATGGACACGCCAGATTCTGCAAGAACAAAACGGGAGGTTGGAAGAATGGTGGTTTGATCCCAGACACAAGTCAGTTTTTTTTTGCTTTGTCCAGGGCATTTGTTCATAAACATTGGAGAAATCACGGGAATTTTTGAGCATTGAGAAAAACCACTCACCCAGAGCTGCCATAAGGTCCGGCACCTTCTCCAGCACAGACTTGATGGCGGCCAGAGAAAAGGTCCTGTGCATCATACTCTCCCGGAACTCTCGAAAATTCGGGTAACTCGAGTAGGGGATACCTGAAGAACGTAAAATGGAAAAAAGATGTTCTCTCACGTATCCATGCACATCTTCACCAAGCTCTGACACCGACCTGGGTTGGGCTTTTGAACAAACTCTGCAGTAGACAATCATCAATGTTCGAGTCTGGCAGCCAGATACACCTGAAGACTTCGAAGAAAACTTCTAGTTTTGTCAGACAGGGGTTTCCCTTACGTTGCAAACGTCTTTCAAAAACTGGAGTTGCTGAATTCAAGCCGGGTGATCTGGCAGATTTACAAGTATCTCCAGAAGCCAGCATTGTAAATGGCTCAGGAGAAAATGGTTCACAGTGATTGTACTTTTCATCTGAACCGAGTGTGAGCTTTTCTCGGTACCGGCCAGTCAACCAACAAGTGTCAACAAGCATATGAGACCACCAGGCTCTTGGATTCCTTGGAGCGCATTGTTGTTTTCCCACACATGATCTGACACAGGACGCTGCGTATTTCCCTCACCTGGTGGACCGTCCTTCTTGAAGCACTGCATCAGGTCATCAAAAGCCGGCACCATGACGTAGGTGATACCAGCCCGAGCCCGAAGCGGTGACTGCAGCACCTTCCTCCTGTGCGCAGGGATCCAGAACCGGTCATCCGGGTTCCTAGGCACGTGGGACACGATCTCTCCAGTCGTCATCACTCTCAGCCACTCCAGCACGTAACTGGAACAGCAAATCACTCTCTCCATCACGTGGGATGGTCTGTTATTGAAATGCATCGCTGAGTGGAGACATGTGATGCATTCATCACTGTATCTACGCTTGAGCTACCGCAACCTTTTCGCACTGACAGAAAAAGGTTGATGTTCGTTTCTGTTGTGGCGTTCAGAACGGGGGTTTGAAGAAATCAAGAATAAAGGGCAGTGCCTGGCAAAACGCGCACGCATTCTGTAAAAACCTGCAAACCTGTATCAGGTGGGAGTCTCGTATACACTCACCGCTCCTTGAGTCCAGTATCCTCCGCTATCTCGCGGCTAGTCTTCGCTTCAGAGTAGGAAAGGAGAGCATCTACCAACCCGACCTTGGAGCCGACAGTCAGGCACAAGGTGACCATGCTGTCCGAGATGCTTTTGATCAGTTCTGGAAAGTTTCGCAAAGTTCTCGTGTCACAAGTACTCGTATCTGACCAACACAAAGAACAAAAATTTTGCGTGAAACAATTCAGATGAAAACAAAAGCATCTAAATGTGCAACGGTTGCAAACAGAATTCCAAAACTGTTTGATTTTGTTTCAAACTTTCGTCTTTGACGACTGTTTTTGTTGTACGGAAACTACAGAACTTTCAGGGTTTCTTGATTGGAACTATTCTTTTTTTTTCTCACGCTGTTGTGAATTTGCCTTTGTGTGCCCTGCACCTCTTTTGACCACGCCCTGAACGAATGAATGTTCGACACACGAATGTCACCTCCAAACAATGCTTCACTCTGACAGAATACGCTTGTGAATTTTCCTCCACCTGTGATGCGTGTCAAAGAAAACTCGTGTGCGCTTCCTGCAGACGGACCTGTTGTTGATTGTGTTGGCTATTCAACTAAATTTTCGTTCACCAACGATTTTCGAATTGAGAACAACTTGTCAAGGAAAAGCAAACATTGCACTCACTGCTGGCAAACTCTGCGCTGGTTTCTTCATTCTTCTTCGCTGCCTCCATTGTTTCCTGCCGACTTGCGAAAGTGTGCAAAAAATTGAGGATGAGGATGATCTTGAACTTTCTTCGAGTATGGATACTTTTTTGATTCTCGTGTGGTATTTTTCTCTGACTTTTTTTGGGCGCATTCAACTGCAAGATAAACGCGCCTGGTACGCATGGGCCAACTGTACGAGTAGTTCACGCTAAACTGCGCAGAACAGAGGGGTGTAGATCAAACTGTTGCATTGAGGCATCTAGTCACAAACAGGTCAAAGGTCAAAAGGTGAAGTGGCCTGATCTCAATTTCTCTATTCAATGGAAACGCATTCAGACCACAATAAAACGGGTTTTGTGGGGCTGAATTGCTAAATTTATGTGAAGAGATTTCGCGCGCATGCAGAACTGGGTTCGCATCGGATCAAACCAGCGATGTCGTCCGCACAGTTTTGAAATGAGAACACAAGTGAAACTTCCAGTTCAGAATTTTAATTTTCAATGAATCAACATTCGTTGTCTCTCTCTCTCTCTCTCTCTCTCTCTCTCTCTCTCTCTCTCTCAATTCTTTGCCTTCTGTGTTTCTGAAATGCATATTATCCACACCTGGGTCTACTGCTTTCGGGTCAGGAAAAACGCCTGAAGTCCTTCTTCGTGGACAACTTCCGGTTCAACAAATCCCGCTTTTTGAAGACAGTCAACAGCGGTTTCCTTACCCCATGCAGGCCCGTAGCCCCCGTCCGTTGCATTATCCTCATACAGCGAGACAGGAATGCAATGAAGCAAGCCAGCGCCGTATAGCAAAGGAGCCAAAGGGTTTGTCATATTGTCTTCCAAGTTCTTGTGCAGACCGAAGTCAACAACGGAGAAGTAAGCCCCAGACTTCAGAGCTCCCTTTATGTTTTCAAGTGCTTCAGACACAGAAGGCAAGTCATGTAAGACATCAAACATGAAGATGTAGTCAAACTTATTTTTCCACTCTGAGGACAGGTTACAAATATCTGCCACACAGAAATGGCAATTTGTAAGCGATTTTTCAGCAGACACTTGCTTAGCTAATTCAATAGCATGTTCACCGATGTCCAGGCCGTAGACTTGAGACTTGGGGAACAGTTCCGCGAACAGCATGGTGAGGATGCCAGCGCTGCAACCCATGTCACACATAGTAGCACCAGACTCTGGAGTGTGAAAAGGAAAGATTCCAAAAATGTGAATATGAGGAGCCAAGTTGGAAAATTCATCATCACCTTTGACAAGCCCTCTTGTTTGGCGAATGTTTTTTGTCCTTTTGTTCAAAACAGCATCAGGATCGTATTTTCTTGAGTGTGCATTTTGCAAGACTGATGGTGGTCAAAATAGGAGAAGTGGATCGCCAAGCCGCAACGCGTGCTTGTAAATCCATGGAACACAAAGGAACGCAGTCTTTGTTTTGGAATGAAGTGTACTTGAGTGTGGGACTATGAACCCATCAATTGAGGCACAAAAAGCAAGAGCAAGTCTTCCGATTATCACTTTAGTTGTTGAATGATCTGCTTTTCGCTGGTGGATCCAGGGAGCATGGAGTCTGGACTTCTGCACACACACACACACACACACACACACACACACACACACACACAACAACAACAACAAAAACACTGTGGTTTTGGTCCAATGAGTTTTGGCCCGCAGACACACAAAAGGAACTTTTTCAGATCTTTTCAAGGTTTTGGGTCCGAAGTCTCAATGATTCTTCAGCGTTCAGGGCCCGTTTTAGAACGTACCCAGAGCAGCCACAAGACCAGGGACCTTCTTGAGGGTGGCCAGCAGACGTCCCTCCGAGAACTGGGCCTGCATCACCTGAGCCCTCCACTCGTGGAACCCGGGGTAGCAGTCGTAAGGGATGCCTGTTGCGAAAGAGAATATTCATCAGACCACAGTCACACAGTGTGTTCTTGGCTGACGAGCAAATTCCTCAGTGGTTGAGTTTGGCGTATTCAGTCTTTCAGTTCTTGGACCAGAAAGACAAGCTTTTACCCAGACACTTGGCCCGAGTTTTGCGCAATTGGAGCATGCAGAGCTCTGCATTTTAACGAATGGGTAAGTGCAAAACTTGAGCTCAAAACCACTTCATTGATGCAGAAGATGCACATATCAGCCGCACCTGGTGGTCCGTCCTTCTTGAAGCAGTTGGCAAGGTGCCCGTGTGCTTGACCGAAGAGGTAGGGCAGAGGAGCGTAGACAACGGCTGGAGACTGGAGCGCCGGCTTCCTGTGCTCTGGGACCACGAACCTGTTCTCGGGTCCTCCAGGGACCAGGTCCAGAATACCGCCCGATACCATCGCGGCCAGCCATTCCCTCACGTACCTTCAAAGGTACGTCATAGTCTCTCTCTCACACCCAAAGTGACTTCATATAGAAATTCAGTTTTGTCAGTTTTGCGGCAAAAAGGTGGGCGGCGTCAAAATTTACCTGACGCCCAATTTGATGCAGGTAGCTTGCCGCAAATAGTCACTGGGAGCCAATTCTTGATGGAAGGAAAAGCAGTTTCAAACAGTTCACTTTTGGTGAGCATGGAGTTGTCCTTCCTTAGTTTACGTTCACGAAAGACGGGAAGAACAACAATTGTGGTGTGGTGGACCCTGCCTTCAACTTCAAAGCCAACAAACTTGAGCGAGTGGCACAGGATTTGGAGGTTGGTTTACTTGGGGTCAGAGACCCGCTCAGCGTACCTTTCCTTGAGTCCTGCATCGTCCGCTATCTGCTGACTGGTCCTGGGTTCAGCGTGGGACACCATGTTGTCCAGGAGACCCGTCTCGGCTCCCACCGCCAGGGACACCGCGACCATGCTGTCGGACAGCACGCGACCCATCTCTGCAGAAAGGACGAGGAGTTGAATAATTCCCGGAAATGGTCCTCCACCCAAATGAAGCCGTAACCCTAATGGTTCGCTTTGCCGGTTGGTTCGCTCGTGGGTGCCATCGGGAAAAGAGACAAGTTTGTGCGCCGCAACGGAAGAACAAGAAATCGGCAACGCGGTTGATCTGGGTCACGATAATTTTACTCTTGTCGGAGCGTGCGCTGAACTCCCGTCTCTGTTTTGAAAGAAACAGGCCTCTTGCTTCAGAAATCATTCTGACACTTCTAAGTGTGTCAAAACTTTACTCTTGCCACTCCAGACTCAAAATTTTCATTGCAGTCTTGATGTAAAACATCTTGACTGGATGTCAACAGTTTTCGGTCTGTCGTGAAAAGAGCACGAAGTTCTCACACGCTTTGGCGTGTCAGAACCGTACGAGATTTTTCTGCGTGCACATGTGCAGCTCCTTCACGCATGCACACATTTCCGCCTGAAACCAACGAACGAGCTGCTGCGAAGACAAGGGCATCCATTCCTGTATAAGTTTCGACCTGTTTGAAAATTCAGAGCCATTACGTGTCTGGTCAAGTTGGTTTTTCTTTATGAGAGCTCGTGTGTACGTACTGTTGGTGAAGTCTGAAGCTGTTTCTGTAGCAGGTTCCATCTTCATGCACTGCGGAAGACCAGTTCGAAACGACCAACGCGAAGTTCGTCTTCAAAGTGACAGAAGGTGTTTGGTTGTGTTTCGCTGATGTGCCTGACGGAACTCTGGCTTTATTGGCATGCGGTGCCGGGTCAAGTGGGTGATATGACAGGAGTGATAGAAACGCAATAACTTACGACACAAGGTCATGCAGTAGAACTCAACAAGAGGCCTGCGATGACAAAGGGCCTGACCCAACCGAGGATTCAACAGAGCTGAAAGAACTTTCTTGCAACAAATCTAAAATAAAAGCAATCTTACTCGGAAACACACTGGACAGAAAATCTCTGACAGAATGTGCTTGTTTCTTTGAATTGCAAAACCTGTGTGTCTCTGAAATTTTTTGTCCAGGCAACACATTACTCATGCAAGGAACAACAGTTTCTTCTGTTGTTGCCTTCAGATGGACTTGGTGCAACTTTTTGAATGGGTTGGCCATTCAAGATAATGGTTGTTGTTCATAAACAGAGCTGAGAAAATAGCAACAATAGCATTTCACTCCTGCTGGCAAAATCTGCACCTCATTCCATTGCTTCTTGTCAGTTTGACAATTGAAATTTGAACTGCTCACAACAAGTTTTTTCTCTTTGTGTGAAATTGGTTTTGGTATTGGTGTATTCAGTTTTATTCTCACATGATTTCTCAGCATTCCTTTCCTTAAGGATGGCAATTCATTCAGAACATGAAACATAAACACATAGTCAAACTTATTTTTCCACTTTGGGAACATGTTGCAAATATCTGCCACATGAAAATAGCCTTTGGGAAGAAACTTCTCCTCAGAGGCTTGTTTGCTGAATTTGATGCTATGTTCAGTGATGTTCAGGCATATATACATGAGACTTAGGGAACAGTTCAGAGAACTGTGTGGTGAGGACTCCAGGGCTGCAGCCCATGTCACACATTGTAGTACCAGACTCTGAAGTACAAGAAAGGAAAACTTCACTTTCAAATAATCACCATAAAACACAGATTTGTTTGCCAGTCCAGGAGGTGCACCCAAGAAGTGAAAAATCACATTTGTTACTTTGCAAAAATTGTCACACTCAACACACAATGTTTTTGTCACAAAGTTGAACAGAAGAGTTCTAAGGGGTGCACTTGCTCATCAATTGTGGAAGGCTTGACAGGAACATATGAAGGAATGTACCACAAAACAACCTACAGGTGTGAATGTGGGGTTTTCATTTTTCCAATTTTTGCATTCAAATCTTACTTTTGGAAAGAAACAATTGGCATGTTCTGGTGACTCCATCAGATCCAGAATGCATGAGGTTTGGCCCTGGCTTTTGGAAAAAATTGCCCCCAAACTTCACATCAAGGTGTAAATGTGGGTGCCCTTGTTTGGGACACCTGATCTCCTCTGGATCCAGGTGTGGCATTTCATCACATACTCAGTGTTGGTAGGAGGCTGTGAACTTTCTGAATGGTGCCCATGAGACGTCCCTTGGGGAATTCGGCCTGCATCACCTGAACTCGTCACTCGTGCAACCCAGGGTAGCAGTCGTGTGTGATGCCTGTCCAATGCGCATATAATCAGAATGTGCAATCATTCAATAGCTCAGTGTTTGACATGCTTTCGACGTCAACAAAGATTTGATTAGATCTCTTTTTTTTTTTTGCAAGGGAGCATTTTCAGGATATTCTCAGTATTTCATAGATATATTTTTGCCCCTCCCCTTGTAAAATGTTCCCCCACCTGAAGAGTGTTAAAATACTAGGCAACATTTCACTATTTTCACCTGACCTATTTTCTTTGGTTGACTCTCAGATTTTAGTACTGGTAGAAAGGGGACCCTGAACTTTGTATCTCTCACTGCTTTGGTGTTGAAACAGTTTGGCACCTCCACTGCATTATTGTGCATATTGGACCCATTTTGTTCACAGGAATTTACAGGATTGGAAATGGAACCTGGATGCTCAACAGGTGATCCAGGGAGAGAGATCCCACAAACCTTTGAGCGCGGAGCTGTGATACTGCTTTCTGTGAGCATGGTTGTCTTTGGGAGAAATCAGAAACTGATGTCCGATTTTCCATGAGAGATTATTGGTTGGTGAACTTGACCCCAATTCGACAAGAAACTTGGCTCACAAAAATTCCTTGATTGCAATCATTTCAAACTCAATTAAACTCATCTTCCCTGTGCTTGCAAAAATATTTTTCTTGTGGACATCGACAAACAATATGGTTTCACTTTTCAAAATCATTTCTGTATTTGAAGTTTTCTTGTTGTTTTTCACGTGCCAGGTTGTATGCCAGACTGAGAAATCCATCCCATGTTCACCATTTGATGGGTACTCTTGTGCCCAGTTTGGGTGTGTCATGAAGCATGACTCTTCTTGCACGTACCCTTTCACAGGTAACAAACATTGGTTGTGTCCTTTTTGATGGTCGCGTAGCCGGCCATCTAGGTGCCGCTGACGGCTTAAAAACCCTTAGCATTCAAGTGTGCGTCTGTCCACACTTTGGAATGTAACCTCCCACCAGAAGTGACGCGACCATCATCCGGGTCCGTTTACCGGACTTACTTGTTACCTGGTTCCATGGTTCTGGAACCAGAATCCAGCATTTCTATTGGCTGTTATTTTTAGACATCCAATCACCAACTGTAATTCCTGTTCCAGACCCTTGAAACTAGGTGAAAAGAACAGGGCCAGTGTGAACACTTATGTTTCCTGAATGGTCTTCAAACACCATTTTGAAATAATGCTCTACATCACCCACAAAAAAACACTGAAGACATGCAGATTCTAAAATGTGTTTTTATCTCACACTCCTAAATATTGTAGGTTATGAAGTGAAAACTGGAGAATGTTACAGCACTTTTTCAAAATACCCAGATGTCTCCAAACCCAACCTCTCAACTTGTGCAATGGTGAGTTTGTGTTTGAAAACACCAGTTTTGTTTTGTGTTTGTGTCTGTATGCATTAAGCATCTTGCTGAAAGATTCACAGTGACTATCACAGTGAATTTTGACAGGGTGAGGAATGTTTGTTCTTTGCTTTTGTGTGTGTCAATTGAGTTCATGTTGTGCCAGGACCAGGCAGTTGGGACACAGGGCATGTTTTGGTGGAGTTAAATGGCTGCATTGCAAAATACATCTGTGTCTGAATCCCTAAACCCCAACTGACTATTGACAGCCTTCGGGGAAAACCAAAATGTGGGTTTTCCACCCAGTAAACTGGTTTTTACCTGGTTCAAAACTGGTTTCACTCCAAAAGGCCTCTTTTTCTCCTTCTTTTGCCTAGGAATGCACCAGGAGGAAAAGATGCGTTGTGTTCATTTACAAGCATGGAAACAGAGAATGTGTGATCAAAAAGGACTGCAACTGGGAGGGTACTAAAGTGGACAGAATCACATGGCCACATTTGAAAGAACAATCATTCAAGAAGATCCAACAGAAACAGCAGTCACAGCTTCAAACATCCACTTCAAATGGTTGGTGTCTCAGGTGCACAATCCAGGCTGACTTCTTCAACAGAACGCAATTTTCAAACAGTGTACATGCTGAGCTGGTGAACACAATGTCTGTTTTTGCAGAAGTGACCAGTGAAGACAGCTTGACAACAGAACTGACCAGCACTGAAAGCCATGAGACCACTGTCAACTTGACATTGACCACAACAGCCACTGCCGCCAATAATTTTCAGAAGATGTAAGTCAGGCAGAAGCCCATTCTGACTGTTCCACAAAAAAAAGAGAAAAATTACTTGTTGTGTCAACTGTGAGTCTGTTGCATTCATCCAAAAGTGTTTAGCAGTTGATGTTGTCACATTGTTTTAGGTTGGAAGTGTGGATCTTGGTTGGAATGATACACATCACAGCTGTCATCAGCAAGATTTAGCGGACACAAAAGATTTAGGTTGCCAGATTTGTCTGTAAAAGGTTGCTTCTCAATAAATCTTTGGTGTTGTGAATAAACAAATGGTACCCGCAGATTCTTCAATCAGCATTTGGTTGGAGGTTACACAAATCATTTCACCGCAGCAGATCACATGTTTAGACGTCTGGGCATTTTTAAACACATCTCCCTTTGACTGATGTGCTCAAGTGATGTTTAATTTCAACTTTCACCTTCTGCGACAAACCAAGTGAGTGGGAGAGTGTGCAATGAGATTGTGACAAAGATAATGACTCCAATTCAGGACCCCTGGAAAAGAGTGAGATTTCCTTGACTCATTGCACACAGACACATTTTCTTCTGATCCACCTCGACAGGAATTGAATGTTTCTGTGCTCCACCAACAAAACTTTTTTCCAGTCAACCTTCAGCTGGTTTGGTTTGACGAAATTTATCCCCACGAGGTGAGATCACATGTTCGTCTTTCTCACACAGGTCTGTCCGTCATGTCCGGCACGATACTCACACTGTTCACACCACTTTCACACTGGCCAGGTCACTCCTGGTTATGAAGAGAAGAAACAGGAGAGGAGGAAAGGGAAGGGATGAAGACAAAGGGCGACAATCTGTCCTGCACAAAAATTAATTTCAAACTGCTGGAGGGGTGCAAGTGTGCATCACAACAGAGATTTGAGCAAAGGCGTTTGCTTGAAATCAGGACACCAGTACCAATTCAAATACTGTCAAATTGGGGTCATTTTGACATTTGCATGGATTTTATGAGGCAGAATAATTGGCAATTTGGAGCTCTTCGTGTCAGCACCTTTTTTGAGTCCATGGAACACTTCCTTCCCCAAATTACATTTTGACTCCACACACCAAGAAACAAAAACAAAACGTTGGAAAAATTTTCATTTTTAGAAATAATTGGATGGCAGCCAAGGCATTTGTTGTGGGAATCTTTGTGTGTGTGTTAACATGTGTTGATTCCTTCACTTTGGTGAACAAGTTGGTGTGGCAAATGAACAGACCACCAAATGACACAAAAATATGGATGTCTTACATACACAAGCTCATGTACAATACCATAGCTTACTCCCCAGTGTCAAAGTTTTTGAAATTTATTGCCAAAATCATGGAGAAAGTCAGAGTCTTGTTTGAGCACAGTGTCACTGATGACATAAAGTACTTCCAGAGGGAGAAATATAAAAACTTGTACAAGCACATTGTTTCTGACAAAAAGGAATGGAAGTACATAAATTTGCTGAAACAGGAAAACAACAATTTTTTGTGTCCTGCTCAGCCCTTGAGTGTGGATGATTTACACCCGTGTTCTGTGTGTAAGGATTTGTTCTGTTTTCCCAAATCTTTTAACAAAGGCTTTTCCACATGCAGCAGACGAAGAAGGGGAGGAGGAACTTTCAAAACATTCACATGGAGTTTCCAACTTCACAAAGCTTTGAGACTCAATGTTACTTTCTTGAAAATGATCATGCCCTACTTCAGAGACTTCAACACACATTATTACTGTCATGTACAATATTCTGTTGAGATTGTGGAAATTCCTGCAGACAGATATAAAAACCAAGCCCATGTATTTTGTGGCCAGCCTTCATTATTTTCACACTACCCTGTTTCACAAAAGGTGAAAATAATTGGGAATCTGCACTCTCCAACTCCTTTTGCAATTCATTTATTTTATCAAGTAACCTCTTTTACAAAAGTGAGAAACATTGTCCCAGAGGCTGCATTAAAACATAAATGTTTGCTTCATTACTTACTGTCTGGAGCAGTAACAGTGGAAGTTCATGAAATAAGAGTGAAACAACACAAAGCAATTTGCTTGTTTTTATCACAACAGACAAGTTCAGATGTTCAGGTGTTTGATGGCCCTTCAACTAAACTTCAGATGAAGGTCATGACCAACAGAAAATTTTGCTCGTCAACATTTCAATGTCTGATACAACTGACCAGGAATTGGGAAAACAATGGAAACATAACATTTGGTGAAATCTCAGTCCCTTCCAGTGAAATTTTTCACAGTAGTACTTACCCAAGACTGCGAAATTCAATTGAACTGTGTCCTCCCAGAAGTTCAATTCAGTGTGTGACGAAAATTTCTCAAAAAGAAATGTTTTTAGGACTTGAAATTTTGCAATACTTCTACAGAGGCACTCCAGACTATGTCTGCTCTTTTGGAGGAATGAGTGTCTTTGAAATTAAAAATAATACTGACAATTCCATTTTGACATTGTGCAAAAAGACAAAACTTTATTCTGTAGTCAACCCAAACTTTCCCAAATCAATTTATTCACAAGGATCACAGCTTTTGCTAAGTTTTTACTACTATCAGGCATTGGCAGAGGTTGAAATACACTTTAGACCATTCACACACTCTTGTCCTGCAATTCACATCAACCCGTGCATAGCCAAATTTGTATGTGAATACTTGGGTGACAGACAATGTACAGAATATTTTAACCTGCATACAATTGCCAGAAATGTAACACTCCACTTTGATTTGAGGAGTTTAGGAGCTTACAACATTTCATTACTTGGAGATGGATGCACAAATATCCAATTGTCCACTGACATTGAGTACACTGTGCAAACAAAAAGAAACATATCTTTAAATTTTACACTTCTTTCTCAACTCCAGCCACTGTGGAACATTTTTGAATGCAAGTTCAGAACAAAGTTGCTGGTGCCATTCAACTCCTTTTTGGACACCCATTTGAAGTTATCTGCCTTCTTTAATTCTATCAAGAACATTTTCTATTTTGTGGTTGTGTTAGGCATTCCTGATGAAATTACTCTTGTAAAACTTCCAAGGAAGGATCGGTTGACATGCTGGAACCCAAGGTATGCACACTGGAGACATCGATGCACAGTGAGATTATTTGCGCAACGTGGAATTCAGGTTAACGTGAGAAGCATCTTAAATGCAAACCAAAGAATTTTAAGGGACACAAGAGGGGACACAGGCAATGCCAAAAATGAAATTTTGCAACATTACATTGACACGAACAGATTCTCAGGCACTTTAGTACACTTCACTGTTCACGCAAAAGTTGTGAACAAATTTGTAGAACAAGGAGAAGTAATTCCACCTTTTATCACAAAGAAATTTTATGAGTTTATCAACACCCTTGAACACAAGTCTGCATCTTTTCTTGACATAAGACCAAAGCTCGGTGTGTTCAGTTCGAATCTGACCCACATTGTAGCAGTGCTGGACAAGCCTTTCAACAAGAAAGGGCACTTTATTTGGGAAGGTCAACTAATGATTGACAGACAGAAAAGATGGGCTTGGATTATTCAGGGACAAATCAAGACAATGTTTGTCAAAGTTGAAAAACATATTCTGATTGCAAAGTGGACAAGAATTTCTCAGACCGCATGCTTGAAAGAAAGCAGAACTGTGGAAAAACTGTCTAATGTAACTGTTCAAGACAGGCTGGTGAGAAAGATCCATGTTGAAACTGTTGAGTGTGTTCAAAGATCAACCTATTTTGTTCACTTGTTTGGATATTGTGAGGGTGCAGTGTGTGATGAGCCATTGGTGTCTGCAATTGATGCAGAACATCTGTGTAGAACTGAGGCAAGAGGTCACATGCCAATCTTACACAGCAGGGGTGAAGAAGAGCAGTTCATCAATATTTTCAAAACAATTACAATTCCAATAGAGTTTGTTTTTCTTCAAATTATGGTTGCTCGAGACAACAAGGTAAGGAAATTGATTGATGCCAACTTCACTCACAAAACAGAGTAAATTGCCAGTCACATTGCATCCTTCATCATCAAAAGATACTGAAGATCTCTGTCGTTACTTGTTTCGGAAAAGCACATAATCACCCCTGTTGACAAACCTTGAAACACTGAGAAATACCACGTTTTTCTTTGTCCAAACTAGGTCTTCTGGTTGAGCGGGCAAACTCTCAAAATTGTGACATACTATGGTCAAATGGAGAACAGGAATGTGGGACTGAGGCAAGCCTACCGATTTTCACAAAACTCAAACCCTGAATATTCAACACCTCTTTCCGATGCAGAATTGTACAATCTCGAAAGTGCATACAACTTAAAGCACCCTGTGTCTGCAGCACGTTCACACCAAAAACACAACAACCAAAGGGAATGTTTCATTTTGAGATTGACCACTCTGAACAGGCCTGAGTGGCTCAAAGTTTATTGTGAAAAAGACATTTTGAGAAGTTTTGTCTGCTGGAAAAGCAAAAATATTTCATCTAATCATTCTGTCAACAAGACAATGGTCTCCCAAAGTCAGTTTTGTCAGTATGGAGAGATCCTCTTGCAAAATTCTTGTTTGTGGTTTTTGCACTATGAAGGTAAGACAAGAAACAGCAAAACTGAAGCCATGACTGTAGGAAGCATGTCATTGTCAAATTCGTCTGTTGAGTACTTGTTACAAACAATGTACAAAGCAGTTGGGGATGCTTTCCCAACTTTACTTTCCTTCATTTTGTGGAGAAAGAAGACAACACGAGTGATCAATATTTTTTCAAACTTGCATGATATCCACACAAAAAGTTATTTGAGCAATTCTCTTGATGTTGAAGGTCACTTTGTGTTTGAAAATGAAAAAACTAAAACAAAGGCCAGTGAAACATCTTTCAGGTGTACAAGGGGGCAATCAATTTCCATTCTCCTTGTGTGCAACATGAAACAAGACTGTGATGCACAGGAAAGTGGTCTCAGTCCTGATGAAGGACATTGCAAGTGTAAGTCCCCAACACCCACCAAAATGTGCTCAGAGTTCTGCATCAATGGGACCTGCTCCTGTTCTCCATGGTTTTTCAAATCCAAAGAGAAATGCATAAGTTTCTCAGAAATCCGATTGCAGTCCATTTCAATGCAGAGAAGTGAAAAGGCTTTTGGCAGTCTGAGGCTTCTTGTTTCCAGACATGTGCTGAACAACTGCTCCGACAAGCATCAGATCCCATGCCAGTATGGAGACAATCAGTGCTACAGCATCAGTGATATTTGCATTTACAGGCTGGACCACTTCAATGCTATCATACCTTGTAATTCAGCATTGCACATGCAAGAATGTGGACAGTTTCAGTGCAACAAAGAATTCAAATGTCCCAAGTACTACTGCATTCCATGGTCTTATGTGTGTGATGGAAAACATGATTGTCCTCTTGGAGCAGATGAATTCAAAATGAACTGCAGGGGCAACATGTTTTGTCAAAAAATGTTTCACTGCTCTCATTCTACAAGATGTATTCACATGGAAGATATCTGCAATGAATTTGTTGATTGCCCACTCAGTGATGATGAGTACCTGTGTGTACTAAAACTGGCCTCATGTCCCAGCTCATGTGAATGTTTTCAGTTGGCAGTTTCATGTACAGCAAAAAATCTAGAGTTAACTGATTTGGTGAAATATCCATTTGTTTCATGTCATTTGCATTCAATCAAAGTTCGATCACTTTTACCTTTGGAACCAAAAGAAGTTCCCACTGTGGTCATAACAATGTTCAACAACAGTATTTCTTCATTCTGCCAAGAACTTCAAACAGTTAAATCTTTCAGGACTCTTGCTTTGTTTGATTTGCAATCAAATGAAGTCCTTGAGATAAGTTCTCTCTGTTTTTCAAACTTTTCAAAGCTTGCAGCAATAGGTATGAAAAACAACAGTGTGCAAAATATTGAGGAGAAGGCATTCCACAATCTTGTCAATTTAGTTCTCATTGACTTGTCACACAACATTATCACACATCTCAACAAAAACACTTTCAACCTGATTCCTAAAAAGTTTGCAATTCTTTTGTACAACAATCCTTTGCACATTGTACATGTGGGCACCTTTTGCCAGAGCACACCTTATCTGACTGTGTCTTCAAATGATTGGCCTTTGCTTGCCTGTTTGTTTTCCACAGAAACCAAAGCTTTTGAAGGAAACACAAAATCCAACTGTTCAGCCCTTCTACCCAAGCCAGCTGTCCAGATTACAATGATGGCATTTACTGTGGGAATATTTGTTTTACATTCTGTCAGCTTGTTCTTTTTCACAAATGATAAAGATACAAAACAACAAGCTACTAATGTTTTCAACAAGTTTGTTGTCACTTGCAGTGTAGTGGACATCCTATTTGGTGCCTATTTTGCCCAACTACTTGGGATTAACACTCATTACAAGGAGTTGTTCACACTTTCCTTTTATACCTGGATCAACAGTGGGTTATGTGTGTTCCTCTGTTTTCTTGTCTTTTTCTACTGTTTACTTTCCCCACAAATTTTGAGCCTCACTGCTCTGGCAAGACTGAGAGTGGTCATTAATCCTTTGACTTCAAGATTCAAATGCAATGCATTTGTTGTAAAAATTTTGATAGGTGTTGTTTTGGCAACAACTGCCTTGTGTGCTTTTCCAGTTGTAAGTACAACACTGTCACACAGATTGCGGAACCCTCTTTGTTTTCCATACATTGTCAGCAGTATTATGTGGCCCAACATTGCAACATCAGCATTTATAGCAGTTGTACACACAGGTGCCTTGATATGGATAATTACAAGCTACATTCTGCTGATTGCTGAACTTTCCCAGCCAAATGAAATGGAAAGCACCAAGAAGAACAAACTAACTTCATCAATGTTGATCCAAATCATTGTTTTGATTGTGGCAAATCTATTGAGTTGGATCCCGCTTGGAATCATTTGTCTTTCTTCCCATTTTATCACCAGCAGCCCTCATGAGATTCAAACTTGGGCTGTCACCTTGTGTCTCCCTGTCAACTGTATCATGAACCCAGCTGCGTTTGGTTTTAATTCAATAAAGAGATATGTTATGGGCAGTCTACAATGAGAAACAACCATGTAAAATAATTTCACATTCAAAATTTGTTCTTGTTCAACGTGACAAAGTAACAAACGGAGAAATGTTCTGGTGTCTTGAAAAGAAAATAAATGAACAAGAGAAAGGCTAAAAACCGGCAACAAACACGGGACTCCAACACTTCAATTTGTACTCTTATTCAGACAGGTTCTCAAAAACTTTTACACATGCCGCCAGCAAATTTCTTCTGAGCCTGCCTTGTTTTTAGGTGATTTGAGGAGGTTGCACTGGTTTACTCTTTCCGCCCCAATCGGGTGTCGTTTTGTTCTCGTTCTAGTACCAAGCTCAAAATTTAAAGGTCCAGCCAACTGACAGCCTGGCCCCATTACAAGTGTTTTGTTTTATGGCTTGCATCTGTGAGCTAAGATTTCAACATGTTCTGTAGAAAGCTTTCCTTTTCAGAGCCAGTTTGCTCTGTCAGAATTGGTCTGGAGAACATTTCTATTCTCTGTTGCAACCAATTGTCCCTTTTTCAGGTACTCAGGGTCAAATCAATATGGTTCCCATACTTGCTTGTTGTAACTGATTTGACCTGTTGATTTGTTGTTGGAAATGTATTAGCCAATGATTGGATCTGATCAGAGCAGACATTCTGATGATTCTTTAACAGATCAAGAAGGGGAATTGCATGAACAAATAATGATTGAGTTTGGATTGTCTGCTGTCAGTGTCTGATTGATTCTAAGCCAATTATTGGTCATTGGAAATGTGGTGGTTGGTAATGGACCGGATCAGAGGTGATTTGTTGTGGATTTTTCTGCAGAGTGATCATGGTGATAACAAAAACTAATATTTGAGTGAGTTTGGATCACCTTCAAAAATTCTGTCATGGTTTCTGAGCCAATTATTAGTTATTGGAAATATATTGGTAGGTGATGGACCTGATCAGAGGTGATTTCTGTGGGATTTTTCTTCAAGTTGGAATTGGATGAGCACAAACTAAGATCAGAGTGAGTTCTGATCACCTTCTATAATTCTGTCATTGATTCTAAGCCCATTGCTACAAGTTGAGAATTGGAAGAGCACAAACCAAGATCAGAGTGAGGTTTGATCAATTTTAAAATTATGTTGATTCTTGGTTTGTATTGGCAGGTGATGAACCTGACCAGAGGTGATTTCTCAAGGCTTTTCTGTAGATTGGAAGTTGTAACAGTACAAAGTAACATTAGAGTGAGTTCAGATCACCTTATCTCATTTGGTCATTGATTCTTAGCCAAATATTGGTTGTTGGAAATGTATTGGTAAGTGATGGACCTGATCAGAGGTGGTTTCTCAGGGATTTGTCTGCAGATTGATAATTTTTACATTTTTATGGAGTGAGTTCTGATTACCTTCTTTAATTCTGTTGTTGATTGTAAGCTAATTATTGGTTGTTGGAAAAACATTGGCAGCTGATTGGAGGAGATCAGGTGTGATTGTACGGGGATGTTTTTTGCAGATCAAGAGTGGGAATAGCATAAACTGATCAGTATCTGAGAAAGTATCACCTGGCCCTTTTCTATCCGTGAATTCAGAAATGTTTTGAAATTCAGGTAAAGTTTTGTTTGTTGCAAATGCACACTGGGATGCACTGATCAGGATATCTCAAACATCTTGGCCATGAAGTAGTACACTGAGATCAGGGAGTGTCAGGATGTCCATGTCATTCAACACACTTGCGTTGACCAGCACAATGAAATGTCATCTGCCTTGCCCCCAACTGAAGGACAAACCATCCCTGTCTGTTGCGCCTCATTGTCCCGATACCTGTCTGAGACAATGTGCACATAAATGCACACAAGTCTGTGCCAACTTCAATTTGTTCTCTGTGTCGTATTTGTCAGAAGACTCACATTGACTGAAATATCCATTGATCTGAAATCTTGCGATGATGTATTTTCAGAAACGAACATTTCATCACATTGGGAGATAAACAGACGGCGACTCACATTCAAATCGGTGCCCCTTTCAGATCCAAATAGCCGTAGTACTTGTTAAATGAAAAGAAAAGCATTTTGTTCGCAATGTGCTCTTCAAACATGAAAAGAGCCAAGAAAACTGACAAACAGTGCAAACAGATGTTTCACTCCTGCCAGCAAAATTTGCACTGGATTCTTCACTGTTCTTCTTCATTCCTTCCATTGCTTCTTGTCAAATTGACAATTGAAAATTGAACTGTTCACAAAGAGTTCTTCTCTCGGTGTGAAATTGGTTTTTGAGTTGGTGAATTAGTTTTCATTCTCGTGTCATTTCGAAGCATTCCTTTCCTGCGAGACGGCTGCTGGCTGCATTCAAATGGTCAATGGCCAAGGTATTCACGCAGAACTGCACAGAACAACAAGCGCAGATCAAACTTTTGGAGTCTGCACTCACAATTGTAAGTACAGCACTGGAGAAAGCAAACCTTTGCTAGAAATATTTCATTTTTCAATGCATTAGAATAGTTTCAGCCTGTTTTGTTAAACTGCAATCTGTTTTTTGTTGTTCTCAAGATCACTTTTTTCTACTCAGGATGTGGGCCTGAAATGCAACTTCTTGGACAACATCAGATGCAACAAAACCTGCCCTTTGAAGGCATTCCAGGGCACTTTCCATGCCCCATGCAGACCCATAACCACCATCTGTTGTGTCCCCTGTGTTTAGTGATACTGGAATACAATGAAACAAGCTACAGCCATACACACATGGTGCCCATGGGTTCATCAGATTTTTTCTCAAGTTTTTGTGAAGTGCAATATCAATGACAGAGAAGTAGGCACCAGGCTTCATAGCTTCCTTGATATTGTGAAGGGCTTTAGACACAGATGGCAAGTCATGAAGTACATCAAACATAAACATGTAATCAAACTGGCTTTTCCACTCTTGGGACATGTTGCAAATATCTGCCACATGAAAATAGCAATTGGTCAGAGACTTCTTTTCAGAAGCTTGTTTGGCTAATTTGATGCTGTGATCACTGATATCCAGGCCATAGATTTGAGACTTGGGGAACAGTTCAGCAAACTGCATAGTGAAAACACCAGAGCTGCAGCCCATGTCACACATGACAGCACCAGACTCTGCAGTGCAAGAAAAGAAAACAGTTTCAAATACCACCACAAATAGCAGATCTGTTTTCCAGTCCAGGAGGGGAAATCAAAGAGTGAGAATATCACATTTGTTACTTTGCAAAAATTGTCATGTTCATCAGGCAAAGTTTTTGTCGCCAAATTAAAACGCAACAAGAACAGGCGCGCTTACTCAATGTGGAAGGCTTGACAGGAACATGCAAAGGAACAATCACAAAAGAACCTGTGGACGTGAGGTTTTCATTTTTTCCTTTCTTTGCGTTCAGATCTCACTTTTAGAAAGAAACTTTGCAGTTATGGTTGCTCTGTCAGATCCAGGGTGCATGAGGTTTGGCCCCTGGCCTTCGGAAAAGAAATTGCGCCCAAACTTTATGTCAAGGTATAACCATGGGTGCCCTCATTTGAGACAACTGATCTCTGGATCCAGGTGTGGTATTTCTTCACATACCCAGTGCAGGCAGGAGGCCGGGAACTTTCTCAATGATGCCCATCAGACGTCCCTTGGAGAACTCGGCCTGCATCACCTGAGCCCTCCACTCGTGGAACCCAGGGTAGCAGTCGTACGGGATGCCTGTCCGAATAGAGCCCCAAAACAAAGGGTCAGATTGATGTGCAATCATTCAACAGATGCGTCCTGCGCGTCAAAAAGAGCTCAGACGGGGGCAGGACTCCTGGAGGGCTTTTTCGCCACAGACTTTTTGCTGAAATTGCAAAGCTAAAAAAACACAGCCAAGTGAACACATTACCTGGTGGCCCATCCTTTGTGAAGCATCTAGCAAGATGACCGAGTGCCTGGCCATACATCAGTGGCACAGCAGCATAGACCGGCACTGTTGACTGAAGAGTTGGCTTCCTGTGTTCTGGAACCAGGAATCTGTTGGTGGAATCTTCTCCAGGCACCAGATCCACAACGCCCCCTGTCGTCATCACTGCGAGCCACTCTCGCACGTATCTGTCGGTGCAAAAGGTGTCAGGTGGGACCAGAAAGAAGACCCCCCCCCCCACTTTTTTGCGGAAAAACGTTTCAGGCTTGCTGGCAACAGGTCAATTTCGGCAAGCGTTTTTCTTTACGGTCGTCGCGGGCACCTCTGTCTTCCAGCGTATCAAGGGTTCTGAGAGGTGGGTCAGTCTCAGCTGGGCTCAAGCTCTTGGAGGCAGAAGGGGGGGCGCATTTTGGGGCCTGGAGCACCAAATCTGGGGGTACTTGGCTTGGGGTCAGGGACGGTGCAGAAGCACCGCCTCACGCACACACACACACACACACACACAGACACACACACACAGAGATCAACTGAGGACAACTTGACAACCTTTCCTTGAGTCCTGCGTCGTCCGCTATCTGCTGACTGGTCCTGGGTTCAGCGTGGGACACCATGTTGTCCAGGAGTCCCGTCTCGGCTCCCACCGCCAGGGACACCGCGACCATGCTGTCGGACAACACGCGACCCATCTCTGCACACAGAATACAAGGCAACGGTACAATGTCAACAACTCCCGTAAACAGTGCAGTGCAGTTGCTACATGCAATCTGTTCGGACAGTTGAACATGTTCCGATTTTCTTCAAAAATTCACAGGTTGACAAGTGCAATCCTTGTAAAGAGAACTCGTGGCCTTTCAAACATTTCCCCAAACTTTTCAAAGCTGTTTTCTTCTTCAGGACAGATGAATTCGTTCCCATTACACGCGATCAGCGTTGCAAAAAAGGTCAAAATTGACTGAGAACAAAACTCACTGTTTCCAAAGTCGGCAGCGGTTTCCGGTGCGCCTTTCCATGCTGGGTCCATGTTCTGAGCAACCAGGCACGTAACTCAACCTGAGACTCAAATCCGTTTCCAAAAGTTTCTGTTTGCGAACGAATGTTGGTTGGTCCACACACACTGGAACTCGAAGTGCCTTGTTTGGTGGCAGGTCTCGCGAGAATTTATAGAGCGTCAGTCATGTATTTGAACCTTGCGAGAACGTTTGCAATGACATTTCGCAAGAATTGGTGCGTCCAGGTCTCGCTCTGCGTGGCAAACACTTGCCGCTTGCCATGCACCCCAAGTCTCTTGAGCCCTTGTGCACGCAGAAGACACGTGTGGTTTTGAGCACGGCACCTCCGAAACCACACTGTCTGTAAACCAGTCCGAAAACAGGAAAAGAAACAACGGAGACAGTTCGATTCAATTGACTGACCTTTCGACCAATTGTTCTGCAAGCATGACCAACACAACGTTACAGTCAAGTCTGCAGTTTATTTCAACTCAATTCAACGTTCGTGACCCAATTACAAACATGTATGAGCTGGACAGCAAATCATAGATCACTTCGACTGCTGGCGTTTCAATGCAACAACAACGCAAACAAAAATATAGAATTCGCATTCGCAGCTGTAGCACCAGCTGCAAAAACTGCACCAATGGACACTGAACTGCAGTAAAACATGCACTTGGAATACATGTTGACAAGAAAAGTGGCACGGGACACGTGGTCCTGAACCAAGTGATTCATTTTCGGGCAAGTATGTGAACCTGTGTGGGGGTACGACTCACGACCTCGTGATGAGCGAACCCGGCCCTCCCCACGAACTCCATCGCCTTCTCCACACCCCACGCAGGACCGTAGGCCCCCTCCGTGACCACCCCAGTGGACAGGGTTGACGGGACGCAGTAAAATAGTCCAGCACCATAGAGGAAGGGGGCAGAGGGTTCATTGAGGTTGTCCTGTATCTCACTGTGAAGGCCTTTCTCCAGGATAGAGAGGTGTCCGCCTGGTTTCAAGGCAGACTTCAACCCCTGCAGACCCTGAGGAACAGACGGGAGGTCGTGCAGGGTGTCATTGATGAAGATGTAATCAAACTTTTCTATCCACTCAGGGGACAAGTTGCAGATGTCAGCGACGTGGAAGTGACAATTGTTGATGGATTTTGCAGCAGCTGATTGTCTGGCGACGTCGATGCCGTCCTGGTCGAAGTCGAGACCCAACACGTGCGAGTTGGGGAAGGTCTCAGCCACGTGCATGACGCGCACACCGGAGCTGCAGCCCACGTCACACGCTGTGATGCCAGACTCTGAAACAAAGATGAATTCAAGCATCAGGTCCCCAGAAATTCCAACATCACACGAGCAATTGTCAGTCCTGCTTTTTGACTGTCGACGATAGCACGGGTCGTGTTCGTGTTGACGAGACAACAAGAATGCCAGACAGTGCAGACACGCGCTATGCCCCTGGTAGTGGCAGTCAAGGAGGAAACAAGGTGGAAAAGGGGAGAAATATTTTGAAAATTTGTCGAGGTCAGATCTGGGTCCCCCATCAAATCAGACAGTGGGGGGGGGGGAGGGGGGTTCGTTCACACATTTTTGGTACCTATCGAGAGAGCAAACACACGCCTATGGACTTCGTACTTCGGCGCGTGCAAAAACGAGAGACAAGAACACTTCTCAGTGAAGACATTTGCCGAGCTGGCAACGCGGCCCTCACATTCACGAAAAACAAATGCCACCTCTCAGACATCAACCAAACAGTCAAGAACAGCAAGTGCTGTTTCCAGGTTGAGGTTGGGTTGGGTGTGAGGAAAGTTGGGGAATGCGCTGTGTGTGTGTGTGTGTGTGTGTGTGTGTGTGTGTGTGTGCGTGTGTGTGCGTGGATGCGTGTGTGTGCGTGCGTGTGTGCGTGGATGCGTGTGTGTGTGCGTGCGTGCGGGCGTGTGTGTGTGAAGGCACGGAGAACTCACCCAGCGCGGGAATGAGACCCGGCACCTTCTCCAGCACGGAGCGGAAGCGTCCCTCGGAGCACTCGAGCTGCGTCCAGAGGGCGCGCGTCCCGTGCAGGTCCGGGTAGCTGTCCTGAGGGAGGCCTGTGGGAAGAAACAGGCAACAAAGTGTTTGGTAACCCGGACGAAAAACATGTCTTTTGCACTGGTGCACTGCAGTAATGGTTCCCGAACAACCACCAAGAAATGACACCAGATGAACTACACTCTGACGATCGGAAATGACAGCTCGTCAACCCAAATCTGACCAGTCCATTCGGATTTGGGGGTCAACACACAACTGCGTCTTTTCCCCCTGAGGTTTTTATTCCCACGGTTCTGCAGAAGGACAGAACAATTTGGGGAGTGAGTGTGTATGTGTGTGTGTGTGTGGGGGGGGGGGGGGTAGCAC
>JAAUXT010132646.1_pt1 | contig 24210 bp, 17 predicted proteins | sample 7278171 | NCBI WGS metagenome assembly JAAUXT01 (sample SAMN14350112, study PRJNA611818) | marine sediment metagenome | isolation source: surface marine sediment (1.8m) | place: French Polynesia: Moorea | collected 2018-08
AAATTAGGGATGGTTACCCATGGGTAGTAAATCCTGGTGGGTACTTGGTACCCACCCACCAGCAGATGTGGGTCAGCAGTTGGAGTTGGAGTCCTGAAACACTGGGTACCCGCCAGGATTTACTACCCGTGGGTAACCCGCCACCCGCTTCAATCCCTAATTACTGGACCAATTGTCCGAGACCAGCACCAGTGGCTATCTGGGCAATTTTGCTCTACCAGGGAGGGACATATTACATTGAAGGGTGAAAACTGGTCACTGATGCCAAGGGTGTCGCACTGTCCCAAGTCATCAAGAGGACATTGATTGATTGATTGATTGATTGAATGATCGGCATGATGACTGATACGTGAAGTTGTCTTTGTTGAAGGAAAAGGTGATGAGCCTTCAGGATTTTGTGTACATTGCTTGTAGGGGAACAAACTTGTTTCCTCAGAAATGGGACCACAGGTCGTGAAAAAGCCAATGTCTGGCACAACTTTGGTCCTGAGCCAAGACAATGTTCCTGACACACAACAAGAGACGGATCCCAATGTGCCTGTGCACACGTTTGGTTGGTTGGGCAGGACTGGAAGGCTGCACTTCCATGAATGACCGCTGGTCTTCAGCACTCAACCCCCCTCCAAAACAATATTTGTGTCCAGCAGACATTGTACCCTTGGACATCTCTTGTTTGTCAAAGTCAAAACTGATGGTCAGTGGGATGCATTGTCAAACTTCTCAAATTCCAGACACACACATTTACAAAATTATGAAAAGTGACATGGAGACCCACAGTAGTCATGCACTGATGTTTCATCACTTGAAGACAGCTGGAATTATTGAAAAATTCTTGGGCTGAAACTTTTTCAATTTCAAAACAAATACATTTGGTACTTTGACCCAAAAGTCAGTGATTATTTCTTTTGAATTTTCTTCCAACTTTAACCTCTCCAAGTGATACAGAAAAAGGCTTGAGAGTCAATCTTTTCCTTTCTGGTTGCTGCTCACCAGACAAAACCTCAGCTATGAAGTGAAAAAAGTAACTCTCTTCAGGCAACAGGGTACTGCATTTGACTGATATTTTCAGGAAAAATTGCCACCCATGGGGGTGCCTCCCACTTTGAGGGTGATTCAAAATTGTCTGGAAACAATGATTGGTTTCCTGTGTGTTTTGAATATGGTGGACAAAACAAATTGTGGGCATGTTGAGTCATTCAAAGGAAGTTTTTATTCAAAAAATAAGGGAAACCTGTCAAAGCATTGGATGCAGTTTGTGGAAGCTTCACTGCATAACTTTACAAACGAGATTATTCTTGATCAAGTTCCTCTGTGTCTTAGATTTCAACAGGAAGAAGTTGCAAAGTTGATAAGACGTGGAAACAAGAAGCAAACAGAACAAGGTTTCACACAAGATTTCACCATGGACATTATGGGGAGAATATACCTCCAAGTGCAATCCTTTTTCTCCCCTTGCAAAGTTTGGTATTTGAATAGCCAGCTCCAATTTTACCAGAGCTGTTGGTTTTATGAACACAGATATTCCTTCAAGTTGTTCTGGAAATTGACACTGAACATCACAGTGGACCAATTGTTTCTCTCAAGTGGTAACTTTGATTGCAAAGAGTCAAAACTAATGATTTGGACACCAGACACAGAGACATGGTACTGTGGGCATCACTCAAGGTTTTTCATTTTCCCACCAGACTGGAGATGTGATATTGTTCTGGTTCACATGCAAAGAGTCTTGTTCCTGTTAGATTCTAGCTTCTTTGTAATTGACAGCTTCCACACACTGAGTCACCATTTTGTTGAAGGCAACCCATTCAGTTCTTATCTAGTTGTGTTCAGTTATTTATTCTGGGAAGTGGATGGAGAAATTATCTGCACAATTAATGTGAACATTGCTGAAAGAATTATGATTGAGAGATCTTTTCTTGCTCAAATGTTCCATGTGTTTGATGGTCCTGGCTTTTTGTCTCCTTTGGTGCAAGAGAAAAACAGAACTCTGTCCTGCTCCTCTTTTATTTGTGTTGTCATTTGGAAAACTCAAAAGCAAACAATGAAAAACCAGAGAATTAAATACATTTCAATTGAAAATGTTGTTCACACCAAAATTTTAGTTGATTCATCCTACTTGCTTTCCATGAACTCCAGACATTTGTCTGATAATAATGTTATTATTGTAAGATTCTCAGCATCAGAAGGTCTGCGCTTGAATGCATCCTTGATTGATCTCACCTATGTTGGTGCTTCTGTTGTATTGCATGATCATGTCCTGTCTGGCCCAGTGTGCACAAATGCTGGACTGGTCATTGGTCATTCAATAAAATTTGATAACCAAGAACAAAGGCTTTGTACAAATTTCAGTCTTGCCATTGGCTACAGCAGGAGTTTCTATTCCACTGGCTCATCAATGAATGTCCTGTTGTTTTCCTTCCCAAAATATGGCTCCATTAGTGTTTTGGTGAACATCTCTGTGACAGCTTGCAGACTTCTTGAAGCAAACTTGTGTGAAACTTACTTGTTAAAAGACAACTGGAAAATATTAGCTGAAGTTGGTGAATGTTTGGTTGTCCAGTTCTTTGAAAAATATTTCAATTTTTCACAATATTACAAAAAGACATCTGAAAACAAAAAACAATGGACATGTACATTGGGACTCATTCCACAACTAAACATCTCTCAATATTTTGAGATGCAGTTAGAAATTATGGGAGTATTGCAAAGTGCATTCTATGCTACAGCAGCAGAAGACACTACGTTTGATCCCACCTTGAACGAGAGAACAGAAGTAATCAACACACACAGGCTGCAGAGCATCACTTTGTGTGGAGACTACAACTCAACATTCAGTTGCACAAATGGAGGTTCTGGTTCCCCAGAGAGAAACTCATTTTTCTACACTCATGCAGTGTATGGAAAACCAATGGGGGACTTCACTGCATTTGTAGAAGTTGCACTTACACCTCACACACAAAGTTGGGTGGACATTGTTGTTGCCTTAGATCCCATCACAAAGTCAGTGGAAGCTCTCAATTGGACATCCAAGTACTACTTCACTGAGAACCACACTTTTCTCCAGCACTTTTGTTTCCCAGAGGTGGCAACAGGAATTCCAGTTTCTGGTGAGATGCTCGTTTTGGAATGATAAAAACCTTGACAACCTTTGAAAACAGCGCAGGTGCTCATCTTGTCAGCAACACAATGTATGAATCATCGTTCAACTCAGCTTTAGTTTCTCAAAGCTGTTATTTTTTCAGGGAGGCCAAGGAATGATGTGCACACCAAACTTCCAAACTCATCAGTTGTGTACATCAAGTTGAACAGACAAGCCACTGGAAACATGACAGCTGCCTTGTTTGTGGATGGTGACTTACGTGCACCTTACAGTCTTGGAAATTTGTACCTGAATATGCACATGGAAACACCCGCACAGAAACTTAAAAGGGGTCATTACATTTCCACACAATTTATCTCAGGACCATTTTACATGTATTTGAAGAACAAAAAGAAAACAAAAGCTTCAGCTGTTTGGATAGATGATTTCTATGAAATATATTCTCACTTTCAAAAGGAGTCCTTGGCAAATTTCAAAAGAAAACTTGATGAAAGATACTGTGCTGAGTTGACTTCCAGAAGAGGACTAAAAAACACAAAATTTCTCATTTTCTTCTTCATCAAGCCTCAAGAGAACATGATTCTCTTGGAAAGAAGATCCTGGCAGAATTCAAGTGATCACTGCAGAGCCTACGGGACTTTCTTGCCTTATTTTCACAGCAGAGATGAGTTGGAAGAGGTACTGGCATTGCTGAAACTACATCGTGGTATTGCACCAACACAAAGCATCTTCATTGGATTGCAGACAAACCCCAGGAGACAAGTACGCTTCCCCATTTTTTGCCTCAACTTCTGTGGGCAAGTTTTGTGTTTCGGGCAGTTGTATGATTTGGGTCTGCTCTATTTTTGTGTTCTCTGAAGATTTTTTTCTGATCTTCTTACTTCAGAGTCACATGACCTGGCAAGATGGAAGCCCGGCTCCCTTCAAGGTGATAACAGGCTCCATTTTTGACACAAGGACCAAATATGACTTCACTTTGAGACTTAAGAAAGCTCCTCATCTTGTGTGTCCACCAACTTCCATTTGCAAAGAGTGTTTTCATATCAGAAGGAACCAATTGTATTTTCTCAAAAGAGGGAACAGCAAATGTGTGATGATGATTGTTTCAAATGTGGTTGATCCTGAATGGCTCCAGGTGTCCTGTTTCCAGAAAATTACTCTCCCTACCCTGGTGTGTGTGAAGAGAAGCAACAACACCAAACACCTTTCAAAATACCACAAAGAGGCTCTTGAGAAATCTTGCAGCCTTTCTGAAATTGCAAAACACAAGGCTTGTCTATCATTCACATGGGTCACCAATCTGGAACAAATTTATCATTCATTTTGCAAGGAAATGTCTTCTCATCAGAATGTTTTGTCCCTTGCAAGCAGTCTGCAATTTCTTCACAATGCAGTGTCTCCAATAATTTCTCCAATATTTTACATTGTTGAAAAGGTGAAAACAGTAATACTCACTATTGAAAAGTATTTGAACATGTTCTTTGTGAAAGAAGATGTTGCTGGTGATAACACAGGAGGATACCAGTTTTGTGAGAGAAAATGGGTTTCTGTCACACAAGGCAATCACCTGTTTCAATGCACATCTTTTGTGTTTGTTTCCTCATTGTACTTATGTGACAACTTATCAGAAACTCATCACTTGTACTCTTGCCACAAAAAGTTTTGTGAACAAGTGCAAGCTGAAAAACCAGTTGGAAATGACAGTGTCTGTTCCTTACTGCTTTACCAATCAATCTACAGATTGTGTTCAAAGTACCTTTCTTTTGACAAACCACAAACAACCTTGAACTTCACACCAAAAAGTCCAGCTTTCTCTTGTGAAAATAGGGACAGCCTAGATCTTCAGTATTTTGATGACTTGGTGCCAGATTGTGCTGATGGAGAAGATGAGCCTCACCTCAAGTCCTTTGTGCAGTTTGGCTCAACTTACAACTGTTTTACAAAACAGCAAATTCCTTGCTTGAAAGGACATTCCAAGTGCTACAATTTTTCAGACATCTGTTCATACAAGCTGGACAAGTTTCAAAACACTTTTCCATGCAGAAGTGGAGCACATCTTGAGAGCTGTACAGAATTTGAATGCAATATAAGGTTCAAATGTTCCAGATCCTATTGCATTCCTTGGTCTTATGTCTGTGACAACAGATGGGATTGTCCAAAAGGTGAGGATGAGGCATATACACCTGTTTGTGGAACTGAAACATCTTGTAGTCACATGTTCAGGTGCCACAATACACACAGCACTTGCATACACATTGGAAACACCTGTGATGGCACTTTTGACTGTCACCTGCATGATGATGAAGAATTATGTGAACTGCAGAACACACTGTGTCCAGCAAAATGCTTGTGTCTGGCTTTGGCAATGATGTGCAAGACAAGTTCAGAAACTGGTTTCAAAACAGGAATACATTTTCCTTTTGTGAATGTTCATCTCTACAATGTCAGTTCACTTGAATTGAAGACCATAAAGTATATAATGACCAATCTTCATGTTATCAGTTTCCACAAATGCAAGATCAATGACATTTGTGGAAATTTCTTTCCCTCAAAACTGCTCTTCCTTGATGTCTCCCACAATAACATTCAAAGAACAATCAGACTCTGCCTAACTGATCTCAATCTTCTGCAGCAGATACAGTTGGACCACAATGAAATTGAAATAATTCATCAGAATTCATTTGCCAATCTTTTGAATCTCACACTCTTGAGCATCTCCAACAACCCACTGCAAAAAATTGAAGCAAATATTTTTGTGGATATGTTTGTATTGAGGCTACTTCTGATCAGAAATTTGTCTCTCACTGAACTTGATGTTGATGCTTTCAAGTCCACATTGATTGAGTTCATTGTGACAACAGAATATTCAGTGTGCTGTATTGCCCCAAACAATTGTACTGAAGTGGATCCTTGGTTCATGCTATGTTCTCAAATGATGCAAAATTTAGGAATGGTTATTGTAGCAATTAGCTTGTCTGGGAAGATCTTTGTCCTCAGCCTGGTGTCAGGTTTATTGCATTTTGTGGCCAGAAAGAAGGCAAAGGCTTATTCAATTTGTGTTGCCTCAGTGAATGTGTCTGATAGTCTTCTTGGTGTCTATCTGACAATTCTTTGGAGTTCACATTTTGTTTACACAGACACATTCAAGGTTTCTACTATTGCTTGGATTTCAAGTTCCACTTGCTTTTGTGTCCTGTGTATCATTGTGTGTTTTACCTTGACCTCCTTTCAGAGTCTTGTGTTCCTATCCATGGCTAAATTAATGGTTGTTCTTCAACCTGTGAAGACCAGGTTCAAAATTGCTTCTTTTACTTTGAAAGTGGAAGTGTTGTTTCTTTCTTTGTCATTTTCTGTGGCTGTAACTGTTTCATTGGTAGTTTTCCTCTTTGAAAATGGTGTCTGGTACAAGTTCTGCTTCCCTTTCATTGACCCAAGTGAATCTTCCACAGCCTTATACATCTCAACATGGATTGTGAGCTGCATACAGGTGTTCGCCGCCTTTTGGATTTTGTTACTGCACATCATGTTGGTGACCAAGTACAACCAATCTCAGCAGAACATGGAACAGTGCAAAGGAACAAGATCTGAAAAAATCCTGATCACACCAATTGTTGTGACAGTTTTGACAATCATACTGTGCTGGTGTGCATCCAGTGTTGTTTATCTTGCAGCATTGTTTCTGGACAGGTATCCCATTGACCTCATTCCATGGACAATTCTTCTCATTGTGCCACTAAATTCTGTGATTGTTCCACTTGTGCTGCTGATTTTACAGGCAAAAAAAGTCATGCCATAGTTTCCCCTTTTGTCCCAGTGATTTGCGTGACATTTTCGCTTCAATTATCAGTCACAAATCACAGACATCTCAAGTCACCTTTTGTCAATCTTTGTTCCCTCTGCACAGCCCTGAAAAATGGCAGAGCAACTTCACTGTGCCTTACATTGTCGCCCCTTCCTTGCACTGAATACAAGCATACTGATCTGCCAACTGTTGACACATTGAACTGAACCACGGTAAAAACCAAACATAATTCTGAGTATTTTGAACACAGGTTAAAGAGGAAAATATAGTCAGAAAGGCTACAGGTGTGTGTAGTTGATGATTTCAACAGGCCAAGCGCTTTTTTGTAAATATTGCAGCTTTCTCTTGGAACATGTGTTGCCATTGACAACAATTTTTTTCCAAATATCAAAAAGAAAAGAACATCCTGTCCATATGTTTCCCAAGGAACAATATAGATTTCGTCTGCATTTCTTTCAAAAGCGTCATTTTTTGCAGGCGACATGCATTCGTTGACACAAAGGAAACTTACCTTGTGAGAAGGAGTTTCATGCAGAAATATACTTGTTTGAAATATTTTATCCGTCTCCTGTATTGGGTACTCAACAGCAGATGTTTCGATCAGAGCTCTTATTTGCACAAAACAAACCCAGGTACCAAATATCAAGAGTCGAATGCCGCCAGCTTGAATTCAGACCCCAAACAAAATTTGTCTTCATGTTGAGTGGACAACATTCCACTGACCCAATTTTTCAAAAAAGAACAACCTGGCACATGTCAGGACAGTGAAAACTTTTCTTGTGACTGTTTTCTCATATGTTTGTAACTGATTTTACAGGGATGAGTCTTGCTAGGTTCTGCTGGAAAACACAAATTTTCTGTACACACGCTTGACTGTGAGAGGAACAAAACCCCAATTTGCGACATTTTAGCAGCATTGTGCAAATTTCAAAAGTGCTGTTCTTGATAGATCAAAATAGAGATAGAATTGATAACCAACTACTCCCTCCACCTTCGTCCACAGCATTTTCTGAGCTCAAAACACCTGACTTAATATGAAAATTGCATCATTTGTCAAACTGAGCCAGTGAACAAAAAAGACAGACCTCTTCCTTTGGTGACACTGCATCCAACAGAACAGGCAGGACACAGATATCCAAAGCTATATCCCAAATAAGAATCTGCAGTACACTGTGCTCTCTAAAGTCTCCCATTTCACCACCAGCAAAATGATCAGTGAGTGACTCAAGGCAACTGAGGGATTCTCCTCCTCTGACCCCCCCCAATCATCAGTATTGCCCTGGATTTGCAGAAGTTTTCAATCTCCATGTTACATTACCAGCTCCTCTTTATTTCATGTAAACTCCACACACATATTAAAATTTACACCCGCAGACCATCCCTTTCTGGGTTTTTCAATTTTTCAGAAAGGCCTTAAGTTGCACTGACACAAAGAAAATGAGGCAGCTTGTTGTGTGTCCGGAATACAGGCCAGAACACCCCCACAAGCATTATTTATGCTCATGCCAGGGTATAGTATGCAGGGCCAGGAAAAAGCATTGGTATCATTCCCTTTGCATTCTGATTGGCTGGGGCTATTTTTCCTTCAAGGTGTACTGAAAGGATTTGTGGTGCTTGAGAGTCAACAGGGAGGTTGTGCTGCAAGGAAAGAGAAAAAGCAAAACAAGAAGCAGCACTGAAAAAAGGTTTGTTGACTTTGGTATCTCCTCATTGTATTCCTCTGCCTTTGTCACCGAGGCTACTTTTGTTGTGCTCAGTCTGTGGATGTTTGTCTGGAAAATGATACTTTCTGTAGCAAAACAAGCAAACACAGTAAGCACATGGATGGAGAGCTTGGGAGTTCTTCTTGTCTTGTGGGAGGGACATTACTGTTCTTCAAATTATCTGACACACCAAAGGGCTTTGTTGCTTTCAAGCAAAATTTGGTGGTGAATGTTGGCCAATTCTCTTTCTCCAAAAAACAGGTCTGAATTATCACCCAATCAATGTAAATGGCTGGTTCACCCATTCTGACCCAGTATTTTTATGGAAAATGAGGTCTCACATTTCATTGACAGCCACTTTTACAGCTGTGTTGTTGCTACAAACAAAGGGAGTTGAGTTGACCAATGAGATCAAACATTTTGGTCTACATCTCAATATTGGTTGCAGTTACACATCCTGTGAGTGATCAACACTTGAATTCAAGCTTTGTTTGTCCAAAGCAAATGAGAAACAAGCCTTGGCACAGATATAATGAGGCTTTTCTCCAGCTTAAATTCCTGCAGAAAACAAACTTTAAGATTTAGTCTTGCAACATTCTGACACTGCAACGCAGAGCAAATGAGCTTGTCTCTAGTTTTGTGAATAAAACCCAGCAAGAATTCAGAAATCCTTACAATTCAAACAAATCAATTGTTTGTGGACCTGGACAAAATGTGATGGAGCAAGTGAACATCATGGAACCCAATGGTTGGTTGATTCAAACCAGTTCAGACACCTTGTTTTTCACATACCTTGGGGACAGTATCACAGTTTGCTCAAAGGTTACACTCATCTGGCATTTTTTCTTGCACAAAGATGTTTTAATCATAATATTATTCACCAAGCTATCCTTGCCGTCAAACAGTATACATAACTGTGAACTTTCTCGTCTGAATTTGACATCTCGAAATCTTCAAAGTGTTGTCATTTGTGGCTTTCATTCCTCATTTGCTTTGTTCCCTCCATTCAACTCAGTGGGAATAAAATTATTTTTTAATCCATCAGTAAATTACATTCTGAAGAGCTTCTTCACAATCATAGATGGCTTCATTGTCTCAGCCCAACTGACTTCAGAAAGTGATGTTCCCAAATCTAGTTTCACTATCTATTGCAGAAATTCACAGGTCAAGCACCAGTACCTTCTTACAGTGCACAAACTTTGTATCATACACATTTCCTTGAGTGACAATTTGAATGCTACAAACATAAAGGTCCATGATGGTCCCGGGAAACAAGCCACACTTCTGACCCCCAACATTAACACATTTCTAACAAGCACTTTTCAATGTTTCATTGTTTTCTATGTACCTTTAAGGGTATCAACTTTGAGGAAAATAATTGACTACTCCAAACACAATAGAAGTATGCAGGAGAAGCATGCTCTTTCTGGTGACAGAAAACTTCACTTACAGTTGTCTTCCAACAACAATCAAATGTACTTTTATGGTGTTGAATTACATTCTGTGCCAGAACACCAAGTAATGTTGGAGATAGAGGAAATAAACATCTCCACAGAGGACAGAGTAGGTTGCCATCATGGCGGTGTCAGTGTGTTTGAGTACACAGGAATTTATTTCAATGATCTACTTTTACTCTGTGAGGACCAGTTTCCCAACATACATCTCCAAAGGCCTGTATACTCCACATCAAAAATAATTGTTGCTGTGTTTTGGTACAAGGGTTACAGTGACATTTTTGTGACACTGCAAGCACAGAATACAAGATGTCATGGTGTATTCATCAATCCTTGTAATGTTCCACCTTGGAAAAATCAGAAAAAAATCATGAAGGCCAAAAGCAACAACAATGTACAGTTTCATCATGTTGATGATCATTTTTACAGGTTTGAAATCAACAGCAACATCAGCTGTTTTCTGTTGCAAATCACAAAACTAAAGCAAGACAAACTGTTTTCTTGCCATCTTATCCTGCAGCATATTGTGCTCAATTCAAAATCAAATATTGCTGTCAAATACAACTTCAGCCTTTTCTTACCACACAGTGTTACATATGAATTCAAGCTGGCTGTGACTGGTTCTTTCCAGCGTACTCATGAGTGGTGGAACCAAACTCAATCAAAACCAAAACCAGAGCAGACATATCAGTGGAATAGTTTGGATGGGAATCACCAAGAAGGCTGGGAAGCAGAATCTTTTGACATGTCTTCACAGAGACAGCTGCTATGTAGCACTATACATGCACTTGCAGGCTGGTTAACTTTTTGGATGGCTGTTAAAAATACCAAAACTGTGGTCAAACAAACCCCAACTAAAACCGAGCTTACTTCCTCTTTTAGAGATGCCAGATGTGTTGGCCTTGCATCTGCATACTCAACAATTGGCACAATTGATCCTGTTTTGTTCACAGCAAACACATCCACATGTAACTTGAGCAATTCTGCAGTCCACACCATTTGGATGGAGGTGTCTAAGCACTTCCGTATGGACAACAGGAAAGTTGCTTTTGGGACTCATGTTTACACAAGTTCTTTCATTGAAGGTTTTGAAGTCTCTATTCCTGGGGTAGTGGTGAGGCCTCACATATTTTCTGCTGATATGAAGTTTCACATTTATATTTTTCACTCAAGACATAAACCATTTTTTGACTTGAGAAAAACAGTGAACAGAGCCTGCCTGGACAGGTTCAGAGAAGATGGGATACCTGAATGTTTTGCTGATCAAATGACATTGTACCACAAATTTGGCACAATAAGATTTGCATTTTTAGATGTTCCATTGAACTGGAATGAAACTAAACAAATGTGCATTCACTTAGGAGGCCATATGGTCTATTTCTTCAACAAGGAACATGTTGAAGACATTTTAGCAATGATCAAAATTTCAGGATCTCTACCATATTTTGGGGCAGTCTTTATTGGCCATTCAACTGGAAGAACAAGCAAGGTGAAACAATTTTTTGTACAACAGAAAAGACAAACTTTGAAGCAGATTAATCCTGGGAACATATGATGTTTTGCAGAACAACGTCAATTTACCATGCACACTCTGGTAAAAATGGTCCCTTGGGCTCATGGTGATTTGAGCAAACTTGAAAAGCCCTCCAACCACAAGCAGCATTGTGCCTCAATGAATTTTCAAGATTTGAATACCCAAACTGAGACAAAGCAGCGTTCCATAAAGCTAGCCCTGAAACGATTTTTTTAAACAAATTTCAGAGTTTGCCTTTTGCACCCCACTCTTTTTACAAATGCAAGGCAAACAAAGACAAAATTTCAGCGACCCTAAAATATCACTGTGGTGACAATGCACCCACGTGACCTGAAAGCCCATCCTTTTTGAAGACAATCATCAATTGACGCCTTTCACCAAACAAAAGTCAGTTTCAAAATAAAACACAAAACCGCCTTGCCATAATATTCGGAATTGTAATTCAGACAGATGTCTGTGTTGTTCTATGGAGACCCATAGCAATATTCAGGACCTAAAACACACAAAACGACCACTAAGCTACATACTTGTCCCAAAAGCCGCAAAACTGCAAGAGAGTGCAGCAGCTTCCCGAAGTGGCAGCCAGCTACATTCTTCTTCCTCTTGTTCCTGAACTAACACAGATTCTGCAAACGTTCATGAGATAAATTCTGCCATTTTTGTGTTTGCAGTTTTTATGTGTGGGATGACAACTCTCCACTGGCTTTCCATACCTTTGTGTACAAATTTGGTGAGGAGAGAAGAAACATATTTATTCATGAAAATTTCACACTTTTTGAGGCTGGAGGTGGAGTGCAGTGGTTTGTCATAGAAGGTATGGATCAACACATGCTCTGGACTGAATTTGGCAAGGACAGGCCTGTCATACCAGATATTAAAATGATGCATCATGCTGCAAGCACATGGAAAAGAAGTTGGTGTGCTGTTTTTCTTCTGATGAATTTGAAAGCACCTGAATGGATATATACAAATTGCAAAGAACGTATCAACTCTTATGTTTGTTCATTGGAAAACAAAACCAAACATTCCATTTCCATGAAAAGGATAGATTTTCCCTTGTTGACAGCTTGTCCAAGAGATATGATAAAAATAGATCTGTACTGCTTGAAGACAGTTTGGGCTGCACAGCAAGGTACATCACAAGTGAAATATTTGCAGCAAGGAATGCAAAGGATAAAACACAGTTTATTGCTTGGATCAACTGTGCAAATTGTGTTGTGCAACACATTGAAAATAACACCAGTTTTGTTTTGTGGTGCTACCAACTGTACAACAACCACAGTTCATCATTATGACAAGTTTCAACTCAAGTACACAGTAAAAAGGGAAGTGAAAGACTATGCTGGGTTTCATTTGTTCCAAAAACGCTTGTTTCAAGTCACTGTTGGCAGCAATATCATTGAATGTGACTTTGGCTCATATATTTCAGTTCTTAAATTGTGCTCCAAAAACAAATGTGCAACAAAAAGCTATCAAACATTGTGTACTTGCTCAGAAACAAAGGCAAAGCAACAGTGTTGTCCTTCACTGAAGCGTATGAACAGAAAAGGTTTGTGTGTGCCTTTTATGACTTTACAAGAATCAGTGAAACAACCTGATGCATCCAACAATTTGTCTAGACGTCACTCAAAACCAAATGTCTTCATATGCACAACAGGAATAATTCTCCCTGCACATCTTGTTGATGATCTTGTTCCAGATTGCGGAACTGACGGTGAAGATGAAAACATATTGAAAGCATTGATAATCAACAACACAAAGACACATTGCAAAGACAGGAATCAAATACCTTGCCATCAAGGGCATACACAGTGCTTTGATATTTCTGTTGTGTGTGTTTTCCAGCTGAGTAAATATTTTCACAATGTGCCTTGTAGAAATGCTGCACATTTACACAACTGCACACATTTTCAATGCAATACTTTGTTTAAATGCCCTGGATTTTATTGTATTGCTTGGAAGTATGTTTGTAATGACAGGTGGAATTGTCCTCATGGAGCAGATGAAACCAAAAGTGTGTGCCACTTCTTCAAGGAGTGCAGAAGTATGTTCAGGTGTCAAAATATTTGCACTCCTTTGGCATCTTTGTGTGACGGAGTCGCTGATTGTTTTGACACTGAAGATGAACTGCTGTGCCAACTGAGTGAAGTGCCATGTCCTCGTGGGTGTTCATGTTTTGCATTTGCTTTGAAGTGCAAGAATACTTTTTTGAAATTTCCATTGACAGTTCCATTTGTCTACATTTCCATTGATCACTCACCTCAAACCAGTCAAATACTTTTCAATAGTTTACCATATCTGATCACTGCAAATCTGTTTCGTGTATCCTTGGGTCAGGTGTGCAACATTATCCCAAGCCATGATCTGCAGGTTTTGCTGTTGATGTTTGACAACGTACCAGACCTGGGAGCCAACTGTTTCAAAACAAACAAAATGTTGTTCACACTGCATTTGAGTTTCAACCAAATAGCAACCATTCATGAAAATGCATTTGTAGACTTGAACAATCTTCACACACTCAATCTGACAATGAATCACTTAACTTCTCTCTCAAAAACTCTTTTTCAAACATGTCTTGGTGTGTTGTCTCTGTCATGGAATCCACTGAGTGATGTTCCACTTGATGTGTTTTCAAAACATCTGCCACAATTACTGGAGACAAATGACTACAAAATTTGTTGCATCACCTCTTCTGAGACTGAGTGCAAAAGTAACATGACATGGTATTTATCTTGCAGAAAATTACTGCCAAACAATGTGCTCAAAGTAATGTCCTGGAGTGTTTCCAGTTTGACTGTAGGCTTGAATATAATTTCTGCATCAGTGTATTTGGTATGGAGAAAGAGGAGTGCCTCAAATAGTCTTTTGATTGTGAGCTTAAACTGTGCTGAAATCATGCAGGGAGTGTACCTTTACATCATTGCAGGGTCTGGTGTGTCCTATGGTGACACATTTGCAATCAAACAACAAAAGTGGATGTCTAGCACTGTCTGTCTCCCTGCTTCTACATCAGCTTTAGATTTCTGTCTCTCCAGTGCTGCCTCACAGTTGCTTTTGACCTTGTCTAGACTGATGCTTGTCATTCATCCTGTGGATAGTGATTTCAAAAGAGCCAGTTTTATTGCCAAACATATTGGACACCTGCATTTCCTTGGTTTTTGCTTGTCATTTGCTTTTTGTGCATCATTGTATTTTTCTCAAGGGTCATTTCCCAATTCATTATGTCTGATCACTGTTGATCCAACAAAATTTGTTCTTTTGTGTAGAATTGTGGCCAATTGCATCTTGTGTTTTCACACAACAGCATCTATCCTGGTCATTGTGATGTCTTTTGTGTTGGTGAAAAAGTTCAGAGAGTCTCAAGAAGCTATTTCAAAATCAAAATCAAAATCTGTCAGTGCTGCTTCTTTGAGCAGAACACTGTGCATGACTATTGTGTCAACAACACTGTGCTGGTTCCCTTCTGATGCTGTCTTTCTCACAGCTCTGTTTCTTCCCATGTATCCCATCAACATGATACTCTGGACCATTGTCACTGTTGGTCAATTCACAAACATTGTCACACCAATAACAGTAGGAGTGTCTTTGTTGAGATCAGTCTGGAAAGAATCCAAACAGCAGTCAGTCAAATGACTTGCCAAAAATGGAAAATTGGAAACATAGAATTGTTTTTACAGATGTAAAAGGCCCTTCACCCAATGAAGCATGTTGGGTACTGCAAAGTACACTCTCATACTTGGGAGGTGAAGGCCCAAAGCCAACTGTGAATGAAACCTGTGCCTCCTTCTGGCACATGTCTGTCCCATGCTCCAGAAATTGACAACAAGTAAAGGGGAAATCTGGTACGTTCTGTATACCCAAAAGAAAACATCAATCTCAAGGTGATTTAGACTTGATTGTTCTTCACTAGCAGTGCATAAATCACCCCAGGTGAACACAAACACAGCATTGATGTCACAGGCTTGTCCTTGGTCTGATGGGTACACCAAGGAACCACCAAATGTTTTAGTAGAGACAGCTGTTGTTTTCCACATGGTTGCAAAGAGGCAGGGGGAGCAGGAATGTTTTTCAGGGGCCTGGACCCACCATTTGGATTCACCTGTGGTCTGGAGCATTTTACTTGTTGGCAATAATAAAATTTTTCTTGGTGAAACAGTCACAGAAGTTAAAATTGACTCTCCACAACTAAATTTAGAAGGGAACACCAAAACTCTACTGTGCCATCAAATAAAACAACATCGGAAAATGTAATCTTTTCAGGTGATTTGAATGGCTCAAATTTGGGTTTCTTTGCCCTGAATTTTGCAGCCCAAAATCACCAACAGGCAGGGTATTCACATTCCTGGTTCACACTGAATGATCCATTTGTTGTGTTTTAGGTATGAAATAATGCACTACCTTTCAAAAGGAAAGAATGGAAAATTTTTGTCTTCAGTGCACAAATTCAAACAGGCAAATTAGAACATTTTGCACAATGGGTTCTCTTCTGGGAGTGTGCCTGGTCATGCATTTTTTTCCATTGCATGTGTGAGTCAGGGTGGGGAGTCCAACTTTGACAATTTGATGAAAAAATACAGTGATGGTTTTGAATGTGACCTTTTTGTACTTGTTTCAAATGGTTTTGGCTCTGTCTTGCTTTATATGACAAAGTATGTAATGATACAGTAATTTAGATCATGCACACTGGTCAATGCAAGGTTGAGCTATGGCCATTGGCATGAGGGTATTTGTTTCTTGAGCAAAAAGTGTCAAATGGTTGTGGGTGGCCTTTCTCGTGGGGGAAAAAATTCCATGTTGCTGGTGTGTTGAGGTTCAGTTGGGCCAAAAGAGTTTTGGTAGGTGTCAGTTGTTTTGGTTATGGAGAGGTAAATTCATAATTCATTGATGAATCCCCTTTTTTGGAGCAAAGCCAAAAGGCAAATCCAAAAGCAAGCCTGATTGTTTGAATCACTGTGAGGCCCATGCTGCCTTGTATTGCTGCAATGAGCTGGCAAAGTCACCAGCATAGGTTGAAATGATAATTTGTTCTCACAAATAAATAGCAAAGGAAGAGATGCCTGTCCCCTTGGAATGAAAAAGCTTGAAAATCCTGCAAGGCTGTTCCTATGGGTGTTTGTTGGGTGAAGGGTTTCTGTTTTGGCAGGGGACACAGGCTGTGTTTGACCAGGTACAGAATATTTTGCAATATATATTCACAAACAATTCACACACATGCAAATTGACAGCTGGCTGCTAATGATTTCAAGTGCAAAAGCTCACAAAAGGTGACAGCTGGTCCTATTGATAGCTTTGCATTAAAATTCAAAAATGAGATTTCATCTGACAGCTGGTTGCAGGAATGGCTGTTTTTTGACATTTGAGTGAAACATGTTTCAAAACAAAATTGTACTTTGCAGATTTTACCAGTGCTACAGAAACACAAACATTCATATGTTCTAGGTATCTTTTGCTTGGTAGAAAATCATGAAGATGAAGCATCTGAGCTGGTGTGACTGATGTTTCTCTTGTGGGCTACCTTTGAGCACAGATATTTTGTGTAAAGTACAGCTGGACATGCAGATGGACCAAGACTTTGAATGGTGTCACTGCCATTCCAAGGGAACCACACACTAGGTCACTACAAGACACCAAGTTGCTTTTTCCTCTGTTTTTAGTTATGGTTACAAAGAAGAAACCAGTATAAAGCACATGTGACCAATGGGAGCACCTCATCAAACAAATGAATCAGAAGTTTGCAGCAGAACTGTGACTAAGAATGGGAGTGTTGAATGAATCTCACAGACTTCTGCAGCAGGACAAAAGAGCCCAGAGCACTGAGGTGCCAGTTCCACAGCAAGAACCACAACAAAGACCCTGTGACAAGAGTCTGAAGGGAATTGTTGCAGCCCTTATATGTGTATTTGCCCATGTTGTAGGAATAACCTCTGTTCAGTTGCTACAGAGAAAAATCCCTGATCTAGAGCTGCAGGTTTTCAGATGTTGTGGAATTGTAATAACCTCATTGGTTTGGATGCTGGCCAAGCAAACTACACTGAAAGTATCTTGGCCAGATGTACCAGTCATGTTGTTGTATGGAATTGTGACATTGGATGCTACTGCTCTGTATGTTGGATTTGCTTTGATTCCAGCAAGTGCTGCCCAGTGTGCAGGAACCACATGTTGTTTGCTTTCTGGACTGTTGATTTACTGGTTCTGTGGACAAGAGAAGTTCAGCTGTAAAAGAGCATTGCTTGCAATGGTGTGCCTTGTTGGAGCCACTCTTGTGCTTTAGCCTTGGGATGACACTGATACAGAACTGACAAAGGAGACTCCAATGTGGAGCAATCACAGTGAAGACTGCATTCTGCAAATCCAAAAACTGTGTTCATTGAAAAAACATTTCCCAAAAGTCATTGTGGACAAATGCATGAATCACACACAAAAGATTACCAATTGTACTGAGACTACAATGCCATGTGAAAGGCTTCTCTACCATTCAGCTGCATCAGATTTGGAACCTGACTTCCAAATTAATTGTACTGTGTGGCACTCTTGCTTGACACACACGCAAAAGAAGACCATATTGTTTCAGCAACCAATACCACAGAAATTTGTTACATTGACCGGAGTTGCTTTAGTTGGGTTTGCAGGAGTTACACTGTCTTTGCTTGGTGCCTTGTTCAAAAAGTTTGAGTGTTTACATGAGGACAGATGCAGATCTTTGTTTTGGTCTTTCCTTTTTTGCTTGATTTGCAGTATAATACTGACATTTGTTGTGGAAGTGCCTGTTTGGCCAAGAGACTCATTTGATGTTGTGCAAGTTTTAGTTCATGTTTCAACATCAGCAGTAATTTGGATATCTCTAGTTTCTTCTCTGCAGTGGATTTCTGGCAGTACATTTAATATAATCATCAGCACTCTTGTTGTGTTTTCCCTGATCCCACAATACACCATTTTATCATCTATTTTGCCTGGTCAGAAGAACTGCATGGAAGTTGTGGGAGCCTTTTTGGTTTTGATTGGATCTGTTCTGGGCTCTGCCCTGGAAATGTTTCAAACTTCAGACAGTATTTAGTGTGTCCCAATGTCAGTTGATATGATTCCAGAATGTTTTGCAATCAACAGTACAAAGCAATGAAAGTGAGTATGAGAATGGCCTGGCAAAAAATCATGACATGAAAAGTGTTTCTTCAAGTCAATTCACTTTATGGACCAGTCAACATAAAACACTGGCAGTTGATTTTAAATTGATGTTCAAAGCAAGTTGTTCAGTGACTTGTGTCTGTGGTTTGAGTCGGGTTTTGTCTCCCACACAAGAACATTTTTCCTTGACAATGTTTGCATTGTTCTCCAAAGAGGACCAAGACAACAATGACCATGCCTTGAACAAAACAAATGGGAGAGAGTTGAATTCCTTTTTTGCCGCAAGCTTCAGCTACCTAACTGTGAAGAAAATTTTAGAATCAGTCCTCTGGTTTTTGGTCAGATGCTACGCAATAACTTGGTGTGTGATTTCTAGTTTTCATGTCATCATCTTGAGTCTTCCACACAACTTTTTCTGGAACACTTCAGTGTAGCAGGCAGCAAACATGTGATGAAGCTGTCAGTGATCCGGCGCAAGTCGAGCTCGTGCAGAATGCATAAATGCTTCCAAAGAGGCAGGGGGAGCAGGAATGTTTTTTGGGGGCCTGGACCGACCATTTGGATTCACTTGTGGTCTAGAACTTGCTATTTGTTGGCAAAGATAACATTTTTCTTGGTGAAACAGTCACAGAAGATGAAATTTACTCTCCACAACTCTGTTCAGAAGGGAACTTCCAAAACTCTACTGTGCCATCAAATATATCAACATGGGAAAATGTACTATTTTCAGGTGATTTGAATGGCTCAAATTTGGATTTGTAAACCCTGAATTTTACAGCCGAAAATCAATAACAGGCAGGGTTTTCAAATTTCTGGTTCACACCAAATGATCCATTTGTTGTGTTTTGAATGTGAAATAATGCACTGCTTTTCCAAACAAAAGAGTGGAACATTTTTGTGTTTTAAGTTCACAATGCTCAAACAGGCAAATTGTAAAATTTTGCACTTTGGCTTCTTTTCTGGGAGTGTGTAAAGAAATTAATTTTTTCTATTGCATGTGTGATGCAGGGTGGGGAGTCCAACTTTAAAAATTTGGTGACAAATACATGTAATGGGTTTGAATGCTACCTCTTTGCACTTGTTTTAAATGGTTTTGGCTCTGTCTTGTTTCATATGACAAAGTATGTGTTGATACAGTAATTGAGATCATGCACACTGGTCAATGCAAGGTTGAGCTATGGCCATTGGTGGGAGGATACTTGTTTCTTGAGCAAAAAGTGTCAAATGGTTGTGGGTGGCCCTTCACATGGTGGAAAAAATCCATGTTGTTGGTGTGTTGAGGTTCAGTTGGGCCAAAAGAGTTTTGGTAGGTGTCAGTTGTTTGGTTTTGGAGAGGTAAATTCATAATTCATTGACGAGTCCCCCTTTTTGAAGCAAACCCAAAAGGCAAATCCAAACGCAAGCCTAATTGTTTTGTTATGGATGGGTGTTCAGGCCAGCATCATTCTGTAGGCATTCAGCTGGCTGAACCATTGCACAGCATCATCAGGAGAATGGAGCTGATCCCTCCCATCTCCATAAACTGGGTTGCAAAAGCTGAGTCACACACATATGGTTTTAGCAGGTGTTTATTGTCACTTACCTGAGCTTCAGAAAAGGAAGCCCAGAGTGAGGGGTGCAAGCATTTATATACACCTGAAGCTGGGGTGAAGTCGCAGCTTCAGAGGAGAGTAGGAAAGAATCATGTGTGATTGAACTGACAATCAAGGGTTTGATTGGAGGTGGTTTGATTACACAACAGTTTTGAATCACTTCGAGGCCCATGCTGCCTTGTATTTTTGCAATGAGCAGGCAAAATCACCAGCAAAGGACAAAGTGATAATTTGTTCCTACAAATCAATAGCAAAGGAAGAGATCCCTGTCCCCTTGGAATGAAAGAGCTTGAAAATCCTGTGCAGGGTTTTTTTTGGCAGCAGACACAGGCTGTGTTTGACCAGGTACAGTATATTTTTCAACATTCACAAAAAAAACTTCACACACATGCAAATTGACAGCTGGTTTCTCATGATACCAAGTACAAAAGCTTCATGCATCTGCAGGTGATGCCTGATCCCATCCAAAGCTTTGCATTAAAATTCAAAAATGAGATTTTAATCTGACAGCACATTGGAGAAATGGATATTTTGACATTTGAGTGAAATATGTTTCAAAGCAACATTGCACTTTGTAGATTTTACCAGTGCTACAGAAACACAAGCATTCATATGTTCCAAGCATATTTTGCTTGGTAGAAAATTTGAAAGACAAAGCATCTGAACTGGTGTGACTGATGTGCTTCTTGTGGAGCACTTTTGATCATGAGGCTGGTGTGTAAAGTAAAGCTGGACACACAGATGGACAAAGACTTTGCATGGTGTGACTGTCATTCCAAGGGAACCACACACGAGGTCAATACAAGACAGATCTAGTTGCTTTTGCTCTTTTTTGAGCTTGGGCTACAAAGAAGAAACCAGTGCACAGCAATGTGACCAATGAGAATACCTTATCAAAAAACTGAATCAGAAATTTGCATACGACATATGATATAGCATGGGTGTGTTAAATGAATCTGACAGACTACTACAGCAGGACAAAAGAGCCCAGAGCACTGAGGCTCCAGTTCCACAGCAGGAACCACAACAAAAACCCTGGCAGCAGAGTCTGAAGGGCATACTGGCAGCCATTATGTATGTTGTTGCCCATGTGGTGGGAATAACCTCTGTGCAGCTACTACAGAGAAGAATTCCTGATCTAGAGCTGCAGGTTTTCAGATGTTGTGGAATTGTAATCACCTCATTGTTTTGGATGCTGGCCAAGCAAACTACAGTGAAATTGCCTTGGCCAGATGTACCAGTCATGTTGTTGTATGGAATTGTTGTGACATTGGATGCCACAGCTGTGTATGTTGGATTTGCTTTGATTCCAGCAAGTGCTGCCCAAAGTGCAGATACCACATGTAGTTTGCTTTCTGGACTGTTGATTTACTGGTTCTGTGGACAGGAGAGGTTCAGCTGTAAAAGAGCATTGCTTGCAATGGTGTGCCTTGTTGGAGCCATACTTGTGCTTCAACCTTGGGATGACACTGACAGAGAACTAACAAAGGAAACACCAATGTGGAGCAATCACACTGAAGACTGCATTCTGCAAATCCAAAAACTGTGCTCATTGAAAGAACATTTTCCAAAAGTCCTTTTAGTCAAATGCAGAAATCACATGCAAAAGATGACCAATTGGAATGAGATGTGTGAAAGTCTTGTCTCCACTTCAGCTGCAGTTGATTTTGAGCATGATTTGAATTTGAGTTGTACTGTGTGGGAGTCTTGCCTGTTCAATTCATCTGACACAAGGAATTACCAGTCACCAGTTGCCAGCAAATGGCAAAAAGAGAAGAAGACAGTGTTATTTCAGCAACCAATACCACAAAAATATGTGACCTTGACAGGAGTTATTTTGGTTGGGTTTTCAGGAGTTACACTGTCTTTGCTTGGTGCCATGTTTAAAAAGTTTGAGTGTTTACATGAGGACATATGGAGATCTTTGTTTTGGTCTTTCCTTTCTTGCTTGATTTGCAGTGTAATACTGACATTTGTTGTGGAAGTGCCTGTTTGGCCTAGAGACTCCTTTGATGTTGTGCAAGTTTTGATTCATGCTTCAACATCAGCAGTGATTTGGATATCTTTGGTTTCTTCTCTGCAGTGGATTTCTGGCAGTACATTCAACATAATCATCAGTACTCTTGTTGTATTTTTCCTAATCTCACAATACACCATTTTATCTTCCATTTTACCTGGTCAGAAGAACTGGATGGAAGTTGTGGGAGTTTTCTTAGTTTTGATTGGATCTGTTCTGGCCTCTGCCCTGGAAATGTTTGAAACATCAGAGAATGTTTAGTGTGTCCCAGGGTGAAGGAATTGATGTGATTCAAGCATATTTTCTGTCAAAAATGTAATGGAATGAAGGACAATGGTCTGGTTAAAACATGACATGGAATGTTTTTCGTCCAGATTTATTCATTTTATGAACCAGCCAGCAAGAAACACTGGCAGTTAACATTGTGTTGATGTTCAAAGCAAGTTGGTCAGTGACATGTATCTGGGGTTTTGTCTCTCACATATGAACATTTTGCCTTGTAGATGTTTACATTGTTCACACATGGATCCAACAGTGAATACCAAGAGAACAATCAGCACACCTTGAACAAAGCAAAATGGAAGGGAGTTGAATTCCAATCTCTTCTTGATTGTTACCACAAGCTGCGGCTTTTCAACCTGTGTGGACAAATTTTGAATCAGTTTTCTGTTTTTTGTGAGATGCTCCGCATTGACAAAGTGTGCGACGTCTATGTTTTTAATTGAGGAACCTCCCAAATGAGTTTGCCCACAGGTCTGACAGATTTCTGCTTTGGGACAGAAAGTCCCAAGACACTGTTTCAAGTGCAGAAAAAGAACCAAAACACAGATCCTGTCAACAAAGACCTGAATGAGAGACCTGCGATTTGTTCCAAATCAGGCCTCACCAAATCAGCCGTATTCATACTCTGCCGCTCATACGTATTTGGTTCTTTTCACCAGAAAGAAGAAAAACAGCAAACAAACAACAATTATGTGTTCATTTGTGTTGGAAGCTCGTTTGTGCTGGATCACTGCACGTGCGTTGGTCTCAGTGGGGCATGGTGGGGTTTGATGGGACACGGCTGCGGGGTCAAGTTCCAAAAAATGTTGTGCTTTTCCCTTTGCTGTCAAATTGAACCCATTGAAACATCAAATTCAAAGTTGCGGAAGGATCCCTCTTGACTGTCAACCAAAGTAAGATGCCTGATCTTCCCTCAACTCTGGCTGAGCTGTGATCCTAAACCCCCCAAATCTCAAGTGAACACTTGACTTGGAAAAGTGGCAGCCACCATGGTGACAATTGATTGCCAATAATGTGACAAGCCAATCAGGAGCTTTTTGATCCACATCCCAATTCTTGAAGCAGTTTTCAATCATCTGATCTCTGAAATCAGTTTCAGTTGGAAGAGAGGTGCAGAAATTCTGTGTGTGAAACCATTCTGACGCAGTTTTCTGAAGGCCTAGAATAAACAGGCGAGATGGCACTGTGTTTCAAACTTGGCACGGACCTTTGTTTTCCTCAGTGTATGTTTAGTGGAATGCTTGAAAATAAACAGCTGGCTTCTCACATATCAAGATGTAATGTCGGCACCTGTCAGCTGTTGGTGATGTCAGACATCATCCCTGTCGATATTCACGCAAGCAGACAACAATAGCAGGTCCTAAACATTGTGTATGGCTTCATCTCACATAAACAGAAACAACATGCAGTCACTCAAAATGACTGTCAAGGGCATTTGAGTGTTCAAACTGCATTTCTGATGGTAAACGTCAGTTCACAACAACTTTTGAAAAGTGTATTGTTGTATATATGAGTGAAGCCCCAGTAGTGATGTTGTAGTATAGTTTATTGTAGAGTATGAGTTGGAGCTCAGTGGTTTAGGCTACCTTCCTCTATGGTGTCAC
>JAAUXT010088569.1_pt1 | contig 24208 bp, 25 predicted proteins | sample 7278171 | NCBI WGS metagenome assembly JAAUXT01 (sample SAMN14350112, study PRJNA611818) | marine sediment metagenome | isolation source: surface marine sediment (1.8m) | place: French Polynesia: Moorea | collected 2018-08
CAAATACTTTTTTCCAACTTTTAGCTGACCATAAAAGATTGTCCTAAAATAGAGTATTATAAATAAATATTCTCTTGATCCTTGATTCATCAAACTACAGTTATGTTGAGAAAAGATGTCAAGGAAGCCTGATATGAGCACTGAAGGTTGTGTGTTGAACCACACGCGAGATATTGATTTCAATCGGGAATATAAAAAGCGGGCCTCGTACCACCTGACGCCATGTCATCAGTTCTGCTTCATATTGAATATTTTCCACCTGATTGAACTGGGTAACTCATTGGGAGCGAGAAGTTTCAAAGGGGTCTTTCAATTTCAAAGCAGCCTTTCAGGCGCACGTGTTCAGTGGCTCGCAGCTTCCACACGTCTCGTGTTTGTCCTTCCTGTGGGTTTTTGAAGCAGCGTTGAAGTTTCCACAAGAAAACAGGTTTCGGGGTCAGCAGTCGGAGGCGCAGAGCGCGTTCACACGCATCAAGGCTCCGCATCGCTATCGAACACTACAATACCCGACAGAGCAGCTGTCGATATTTCTACAGAAGATCAGCCCATCTCACTGAGAGCCAATTTCATCTTCAGATCTTCCCCTCTCGTTCTGCCCCCTAAAGATCTGCATTCTCCGAAGCTGTCACGACAACTCGAGCTTCGGTTTGTTTTGTTAGTGGTGGTGATCTCAAATATTCCCCCAGTTTGTCCCTCAAAGTCGAACGTGTCACAAGCTTCGACCCAAGCTCGAGACGTCCGTGACTCCTGGGGAGTTTCAAAGATTATTCCTTGCTTCGCTCCAACAAAGGTCAGTTACGGAAAAGGCACTGAAACGTTTGGCACAAAAGAGCGATTCTCAGGCGGCACGTCTGCCCGAACAACTGGTCACCAGACTCCTCTCACTGCGTCAGACACCGGACTGACCTTGGATACCTCAGGCCCATGTCTCCCAAACACAAAAGCGACGGAAACGCATCAACAGGAGCACAACCCAAACGTATTTTGTCGCATTCCACTGCAGATAACCCAATGATCAAGCCAGTTGGGACATCAAAGTAGTTGCAACACAGCACAAGTGCGTCGGTTCTGCAGCTCCATTGTGAAAACCTGTTACCGCTGAGTACTCTCCACATCTCCGGCGCGAAACAGGCGCACCATATCGAGTGAAGCCAGCAGCCCATTCCGTGACGAAATGTAGTCTGCAATGCGAGTCACGCGACCACATTAACGCTTCTCAAAGTGTGCAGAATTCCGATGCCTAACATCGTCTCCGGAGCGGCTTTCACGAAACCAGTTTGCACTGAAGAGACGCGGATCAGAGGTTGATCCAGGATTTCATCGACGAGGTCTTGGGTCCCGCGGAAGGGAACATTCCCCCACAGTCCACAAAACGTGCCTTGCCCTTGGAAATGATCTCATGTTCTTCCTGACGAGAGATGTCGAACCCACGGGTGTCCAAAATGCGCGTCCAAAATAAATGGGAGAGTTGGCCTCGATCTGGCAACTGGACGACCTGTGAATCCGTCCCTGGGTCATATTTGCAAAATGAAGGAGCTCTTGTGTGAAAGCTCATGACCGCCTTCATGACTGGAATATCAAGCCTTGTGCAGCCCTTGAAACCTGCAACCAGTGTGGAACACAGGCGGCGGGAAAGGAAACGCGAAAAACGAGAAACTTGATCTGGACGCCGGAGATCTGATGTGGTTGACAATGTGACTGCAACAGAAAAGTGTCGTGCCACACACTGTCAGCCTTCTTCTGAACGAATCATTTTGCTCTGGTGTTACCATGCGAGTGTCACAAACCCAAATCAAACTCTTCCCGCGACATCGAACACTTTTTCGACCTTTCCTGTCATGTGGACCAAGTCCTGTTCGGATTCCAAGGAAGCAGTTCTGGTTCGTCTGTATCGCAAGAACACAACAGAAGCTCACGTCTCAGTCCTCCCAGCTTCGCGCTCACCAGAAGAACTGCAGCGGACCCGAGTCTGTCCGGGGTGATCCCGGGGTTCCGCCAGCTGCTGATGGGCCCCGCATGCGCACTTCGCACTCACCTCACGCTCCGCGCCAGAGATTACAGACACCCGATTATGGCCCTTATCACACTGGAGCAACAAAGCCTCCGTAACGCCGTCCTGCCTGCAGTGACCTCAGTGACCGAGCAGGTCACCTGAATTTGTGTTGATGAGCTGCTACGAAACCTCTGACAAACCAAGACGTTTCCACTTGAAGTCAAACTTGCTGCACAAGTACTGCAGGCGATTGTCGTTGCAAGATGGAAACCAGAAATGCACGAAAGACGCTGCAAGAAAGGCGTTTTCTCCTTTCATGCACGGGGCCCTTCATGCCTCATCTGATTCAATTGGGTCACTTTACTGCGGGGCAACACTTCAGATTCGCTCGGTGGTTGAGTTCGGCATGCAACAGATACGAGCAACCGGATCCGAGGTGTGTGATCGGCTGAGGACAAACGCAGTTCCGACGCCCAAACCAGCAGAATCTGCACTTCGAGGATTTTTCTGCGTGGCTGCTGAACAGGTTGAGGGAAACCAAACAGCTGGAGAAGAGTCGCTTTCAGAGTCGGCGCTTCTTTCTCCCCTAATTAAGGGGAACACGGAGATGAATATCTCGTGTTGTAATTGGGGCTCCTCGAACGCCACCAGAATGCGAGGCGAATTCATCCGAGATGAAGCAACCTTCTGAATTTACAAAACAGGCTCATCAACAACAGACTGTTCAGCAAAATCCCTCCCACAGTCGCACTTTTCACTCAAGAGCGCAAAACGAAACAAAGAGCCGAGATCCGTCCAGAACATTCAACGTCTGCGCCAGAAAAGGCAAACTGCAAGGGAACACATTTCGTGGATGTGCTCAAGTTCCAACAGCTCCGAGTTGCGAGTGTGGTCGAAGCTTCTTCACGAAAGAAAAATGTGTCGATAACAAACTTTTCGGAATTTCTCATTTTTCAGTGGCCTCTGTTTGGGTTGGAACGAGTCCCTGTTGCACAATACAAACAAAGTACGACTGCGCCCGAGTAGCGCATCAATTTCGTTTCGTCTCGTTTTCAAGTCCCGACAGGTTCAACTCATCATTACTGGGCAACGCCGCTTCTCACACAAAGGCTGCTGCGCCGTCCTTCCACAACCCGGCTTCAGATTCGTCTTTGCAGTACGCGTATTGGAAAAGTACTCTGTCGGCGAGGCGTTGCGTGAAAAAAGGACAGCGGGACAACTGACACAAAACTGCGGTTCAACAGACTCGCTTGCTGCAGCGACGTTGTGCTCCCATTGACCCTTTGTTCACAATTCTGAAGATTCTGCACCCACGGATGGCGCTCACAGGAGGGAACCACGCCGCATTGGTCCTTTCTCCGAGGACGGCGCTGCAGAGTGAACCAAGACCCATCATCACTCTGCAGCTAATGACGCAACTTCGTCGACTTCTCTGGGGAAGTCTGGCCGAACTTAATCACGTTTACTTGTCGCTGCAAGAGGACATTCATTCGTCTGTCACGGCAAACTTGGCCTTTACATTCTCCCAGCCCAATGTGGAAATCAAGGGCTGCAACAAAAAGAAAGTCAAGTGGAAATCTTTGTCAAAGGCCAACAGGTTGACAAAGAAATTTGAGCAGTTCGGTAGACACGAGCCGTCAGCAAGGCCCACGCCGTTGGGCATTTGTCCAATCCTCAAGCAATACTGAGAACCCACAACTTGAGTCTTTTCAACCCAACTTCTATCATGTTCTAAAATGCAACAAAAAACGTATGAAGGAAAATCACGAGACCAAAACATTTTGGACATGGAGGTGGAACGTTGCCCGCATCTATCCCTGCAAATTATAGGCCGAGGAGCCGGCCTCTGATTGGAAATACAGAAGCCCGTCCTTGTGATGTGAATACGACTCTAAATCCCGCAGATTTCTCTCGCTGCCTCCAGGTCCCCCGGGCCCTGTGACTTTCCGCTTGTTCGATTGAAGCTGGCTTTGCAGAAAGCAAGGGAACATTTCAATTTGGTTGAATCATTAGCTTTTATTGAATGGAGATAAAAAAGAACAAGCCGATCTCTATCACAGGAAATTTGTTTTGGGGGAAGACAGAATAGGAGGGAGTCAGGATGTCCACGGAGCAGTTGCTGGGCTTTCATTTATCAGGAAAAGGTTGCCACTGGTGTCGGTTACTGTGAATGGATCGGGTGACGGTTCTTTCAGCTTCGTCCAATTCTTCGCTACAGCGATATCTTGCCCACGATCCCAGAAAATGAACAAAGGCCCAACCAACTGATATGGTTCGGGTCTCTGCTGTCACGACATGTCACTCCGACATCCAGCAGCAGAAAGACACAAGTTATGAAATTCTACTGGAAACGTCACTTTGAGAAGAAATCTTGTAGGCTGAGCGAAACGTTTGTGACAGCGTTACTCTCTTGGCACCCATGTGGTTGTCCAACGGTTGTGTGCGACAACCTTTTTCATGCGTCTTTAATGAAATGTCGAAAGAATGAGTACTTGTCACCAAAGTTTCCATGGTGATGGTTCTGTTTCTCAATCTGGCAGTGTTGTCCTGCCAACTGCCATGCGTTGTCTCAGGTGGAAATTCCAAGTTGCAGATTGTTCATCTGCGGTCAGTTTTCTCCGAATATGGCAAACACACACAACGCAGGAACAGTATTTGTACCACAATTTGGAAATTTGCATGATTTGGGACAAAGTCTGTCACAAGCCTTCAAAACAACCCGTCAAAAGCCTTTTTGCCTTTGAACCATTCATCACTGGGTTGAGTTGTTATCATCAAAAAGATCACAGAAGAACAATTATGCATCACAAGAAGTGTAGAAATCGATCACCTGTGATTAATATTTCACCACTTTTATTCCTCGAACCTACATCTTCGCCCTGATTCGGTGCAAAGCGGGCCGAGTACTTGCTGTCAGCGGAGGGGCTTGTGTATGACCCAGCGGATACGAATTTGAACTCAACGCTGCAAATTTCTGAGGGAAGAGGATGAGCCCATCAGCATCTGCCTCCTGAATCAACAAACACGTATTTCTCACCACCAGTGTCGTTTTGACGACACCCAAATGACTTACTTCTGAGGATAAAACACGACGAGACTCCAGAGAAATTCCGACGCACAGGGATCAAAATTCATCACCAGTCAGACATCTGCCGACTCACAAACGATTGGTATCTGGCAACGATTGTCAAATTTCATCACGCTGTGCAGATTGGTGATCAAGAAACTCGATTATTGCCACAGACGAATTCTAGATGAGAGACGTAGTGTGTCGGCCTCACAATCGACCGTGGTTCCAATTCACTTTTTTATGCAACTATGGTCCTCAAAGGATTCCCATTGGCATGAGGAAAATTGAAAATGTCGCCAATGTGTTGGACGTGCAAGGATGTGAGTGGCATGAACCCACCAGAACTGACATAGGTCAGCAACAGCCTGCGGACCAGTGGAGGTATTTATGAAGAATGGGCACTTGGCTCGTTAGTGGCTTATTGGATCTCAAGCTGCCTCAATCCAGCAGCAAACGGACTTTTTTGCGAGTCCGGAACCGTCGTACTGCGCCAGAGAGATTTGCCCCATTTCTTCCCCGAGATTAAGTAGACACCTGCACTGCACATCCACAAAGCTCGTGAACCGAGCGAGCGAGAGACATTCAAAACACATTGAGGTCCATTCACCCAACAACACCCAAAAACGAAAACTCTTCAAGGCACACACCCACTCATTCCTCATTCTTTCGCAGTTTTCCACCGACTTCAGCAGACGCATGACAGTGAAGCGTAGGAGCAGCGGCAGCAGCAGATAGATGGAGCGGTCCCCACGGCCAGGACGGTCCCTTCTCGTCCCCGCAGGTCCACACTCATTTCCGACGTTCTGTTCGTTCAGCATCAACACACCAGATCAATGCTGCCTTCAGTCGATTGTTCCTTCTGTCAAAGTTGGCACAGCCATGATGGGAAAGAACTGGACCAAACATTAGACTCACGGTTCGTATTTGCTCGACATGAGAAAATTCCACGCTCTTCTCCAGAAACACGCAGGTTTCACTGATGGAGTTCAAGGATTCTTTTCTCCCAGTCTCCACATGTATTCGTGGAGGACACCCTCACGAAGAAACGACTCTTCATCATGAAAACGCCCAATATCGGAGCCAAAGGCTTCTGACCCAGATTGTGGAGTTTGATGCATGGGTATCAGGACCTCGGGATTGTGAGCAGGGGAAACGATAGAGTCTCCTCCGTCAACCCACAATACTCTCCTCACACTGGAACAGCAGCGCCGTCCGTGCTCTTCGCCGACCTGAGAAACGGCTCCGCAGCACCACTGCAGCAGATTGACTGTAGGGCCACCACACATTCAGTCAACACGAGCAACGTTCGATGTCACGTGAAAAACACACGAACTAAAATCCCTTCTCTCGCCACACTCCGCAAGGATGGTACTATATCTCCCAACCCAGCCCAACGATAGAGGAGAGCAGGGTATCAGTGACACATCTCGGAGGTCACCCTTCGTCTCCTTCATAACGGAATCGCAAGTCGTGTGTGGGTCTCAATCAGTTATCCCAGAGCCCCTCAAGCTCTGCACACACCACAATCATGAGCTTCGTCTTCCCTTGGGGTTTTTAAGCCAGCGGCATTCCGGAGAGCCGCGGGCTGAGTGTAATCGTTGTGGTGTTGTTCTGTATGATGTTCGTGGCTGGTTGGATAACTGAGAGAATGTGTGTGTGTGTGTGTGTGTGTGCGTGTGTGTGTGTGTATGTGTGTGGGGGCAATCCAACTGTTCATTGTCCACTGGATTTCTTTTTGGATGTGGCAAATGTTTCTGGTCACGAAACTAACCAGTAGTTTGTCCCTACCCCTGGTGACAGAACCAATGGTTGGTTTCAAAACCAAAGACTGATTTTGTTTCAAGGGGGCAGGGTTGTTGTTGGTTTACCCCAACACCCACCTCTGGTACCAATAACCATGCATTACTTTTGTCAAGGACGCCTTTGAGTATGTGAACTTGAATCCCGCATTTCCCATCAGATCTATCACGTCTGTGTCATCAAAAGGTTTTCAATCTCCATTCTTTCTTATTCTACAGAAAAAGATGTCTTCATTTTGATGTACAATCGAAAGGACAAAGCAAACACTTGTCCAATCTTACCCAAATGATGTGCAAACCTCGCATAGACAGTCGACGCATGGCGCGGAGCTGCTCCATGTTTTCATTTCAACAACGAATCGCTCCATTTTCCTCGGAGACAAAAACACCAACGAAAACTTCTGTCAATTCCCTCAGGAGCAGAACGATCAATCATCGAAACAATGCCAGCCATTTAAACTTTTCTGATTTTTACCGAACTTTTCACAATCACACCATAACGAGCCCCCAGCGTGGAACTCTGCACAGACGTCGCGCCGCCCACACCGGAAAACGGAAGTTCTTCAAGGGTCCGTCGGGAATCGTCCAGGGCTGCGTTCGTTGCTCGTTTCCGGAAACGGCTTGTGCATCAAGGCCGCTGCAACGCCAACCCTCCAACAAAGGACTTGACGTTGGGGATAAATACAAGCCTCTCTGCAGTGCAAAGATCAATTTGTTATGTCAACAGGAGGGGTTGCAGCCCCAAGAAAGCTGAAATGCACTGATACGTCGGTAATGCCCCAATGTCACACGGATCACTCTGCATGGACGGCGTCGCAACCCACGCGTCGCAAACCGCCGAGTCGTCAATCCTTTCTTTCTGGGGATCTGAAATATGTGCGCACCCCGGGGGATCGCCGCCCCCGTGTACGAGCTGCGTTATTTCTTATCGTCTCATGTCTGGGTGGCCCCCGCAGCCAGTCCGGTCGACACGAACATCTATCAATCGGGGTGGTCTCCGCGATCTTCAGCCGTTCAGCTGTCCACTTTAGTGCTACTCACTGGCCTGTCGTGGAATAAAGCGATTGTTCGCCAAGCTGAACCCGAACAAACGTTCATCACTCTGGTCAGATCGAGTGAAGTCGAGGCGACACACGGCCTCAAAAAGCAGGGCAGGGGAGACGCTGATTGACCTGTTTGAGCACACGAGGTCCAAGGCGAAAAGTAACAAGCGAACGGTCGACCCTTCGTCAAGTTCTCAGGTGGTGATCTCAGAGCGGCAGCAGCTGAAAGAACTGCTGTTTTCTGGTGTAATATCTCAGCTTAAGACTTCGCACAAGTGATGTGGCGACTGCGCCATTCGCCTACGAACGACGCCGTCTGTCGAATACATCATCGGCGTCCATTATGAGCTGGCAAGACGTTTCTGGTGGGCAGCGTCGTTTGATCTGATAGGCGCCCTCCATCACCCCGCGAGTTGCGTCACAGCAATAAAGCAAACGTCCAACAAAACCAGTTTCTTGCCAATTTGTCGTGCCACTGCCACTTCCTTCTTCTGGTGGCAATTTCTGAGACTGCTCTGATGCTTATCTCACGTGATTTTTGTGAACAGTTTCGTTGTCTCCCACGATGACACGCTCATGGCGCTGACAAAAGTTCTGGTTCGTATCGGTGTCCAGATTCTTGACATCGCAAGAAAGAGAGGCACGAAGCAAGATTCCTCGTTCCACGAGCCTGTGTGTCACACAGCATCAGAAGATCCCCCAGATTTAACAAAGTCAACACATATCATTGGCGTTGCACGCACGTCACGTATTACCTGTGACACACGAAAGGCCAATTCGTCAGCAGAGAAACATCGAACGGGGGGAAAACTCGCGGCAGTCGGGGGAGGTAAGAAAAACCAATCGCCTCCAGTAAAAACAAGTGGTCTGATTCTTCGATACTGACCAGCTTCTCGCCTCAGTCTCTTGAAATAAACACGAGGAGAAAACAACACACGCAAGACACCGATCAAGCAACTTCATTACCGTATCAAAGTCAAGTGGACGGCGGTTGAGCGAAGTGACTGGGCGTCCCTTCTCATTACGATCGCGCTGGTCCTGCAACGCCGTCCCAGAGGAACAGGAAGAGGGTCGCTGCATTAACTTCATTCAAGTGACACATGGTTCAACTGAATTTCGCGTGTGGGGCACCGCCCGTTTCGCCTGATGCAAAACGGAGTGGGTCAGGCTGCAAGAACGGCGCTGCAAAACTGCTTCCGCAAGAATCGCCCGCTTGACGGGGCGAGAGGCAAAATGAAAGGACTTTAACCAGCAAATTGAGACTTATCGCTGATCGATCAGAAAAGACTGAAACACCTATTTATCTTCATTTGCTCCGCGATTCGGCTGTCACAGGGAGGTGCGATTGTAGGGAGCTGGAATCTGATGGCGTGTCCCACAGGGACGGGGATGTATCATTCCACTGGAGTCTCAAATGTTGAAACTGAAATCAGTTGCCACACCACTGCAGCATGACACTCGAAATCATCGTGTGTCACACCAAAACGTTTTGCACAGAGTTGTTGTCTTGTCTTGACACCAATGTTTCAGAACACCCAACAACAAGGGTTCCTTTTGCAGTTGCAGGAAAGGACTGGTTGTATCAGTTTCTGATGGGCTGACAAACTGTCTGAGAAAATTCTATTCACGCAGAAAAAAAATACATGATTCGATTTCCTTGACGGGAACTCAGCCTCAGGACCCGCACGCGGTCTGTCCGTGCTCTTTCCGCTGCCAGGGGGCCCGCTATGAACACGAGCCGCGGCGTGAGAAATCAACTGCCTGCCCGCATCTGGCGTTCAATTCTACAGATCAGCTCCTGGGAATACAACAACGCAACGACAGAAATTGCTTCGCCGTGAACTTCACAGGCTCGGTTGGAAATGCATCTGAACAGCCCATTGAGTGTCAACCATGATTCGAGAATCGGGCCAAGAAAACATCCGCGAGCCCGTACGCAAGGACTTTTCTCCAATGAAACAAACAGAAAATTTGTGGCTACAAATTGCGTCCCTTTTCCCGACAAAATTTATCGTTTTCGGGCAACGCAATTGCATGTCTGTTTTGGGGCTGAGAGCAGAACCACTCGATGGAGCGCTGCGAGCCGCACGTACTTCACGTCGCGGCGCTGCAGCTCCAGCCCCAAGAGCCCTGCGCCTCCGACCAATTCGATCAAAAAAAGTTTGATAAAAAGCAGCTACTCGGCGTGATTGATACACGAAGAAGCCGATAGACTTAGTTTCCAGCTGGTCGTTAAGTATCGTAAGCAAATTAGTGTTTCCGTTCAGGATCTCAGAGGCGTGATCAACCACGGTTCCTTCTCGAGCACGTCCGCGTTAGGAAACTTGCACCTTGTGGAGTTGAGAAGAACTTTCGGACAAGGGAACCAAACATATCACCATTCAATTCGACAAAACGAAACTCTGACAAAGGCTGCACATTGACGCTTCATTAAATCTGAGACACAGACACATTCACCTCACTGACACAGTGTCGGGCAGAGTCAGAGGTGACAAGTCCTTCAGGACGATACAGTTCGACTGCAACTCGCAACTGCGGAGCTCGCCGCACAAAAGCGGCGCCATCTAAATGGTAATACGTTTCCTGTAGAAAAGGACGATAGCCATCGCACCATAAGCGGTGCACATAACAGCCTTCCATAAAGCGTGATTTTATGACTTTTACAGAATCTCGACCCGCTCGTAAACAGACCAGATTGAATATCAGCCGTCGTGGGATGGTGGCGTCTGCGGTGTAAAACTGTCGAGCGAGTGACGCTGATACCAAACTTCAGGTTGATGTGTGACCGTCAAACTGGATTACCATGTCCTCCGAGGGAGGCTGACCGTTTTTGTTATCTTTGCTGCGGCGTTCTCGTTTGTTCTGGTTTATTTCCCCTGTGCATCCCACAAGCGGCACCAACAGGGGACTGTTCGTTCTGCCACGCGATTCTCTGAAGCGAAGCAAGCTCAGCACTGTCACCTCACTCAACCTTCACTTGACAGCTGCCTGTCAGTTCAGCAGTAGATATTTCAGTCAAACTTCAGATGCAAGCAAATTCTCCAGCCATGAAAGCGAACTGGTTCTCTGCCACAACAGACGGAACCTTGTTCCTTGTACCCCAGAACGTGAGACAAGTGAAATTTGTCTGGACTTGATCCAGACAGCGTAAATCAGCGGCGCTGCCTTCCGGTCTCACGTCCCAGTGCCCAAGGACCAAGAGAAGCAGTGTCGGCCGCCTCGCGCCGTCACAGCGAATTCATCACACTCAGCGTCGCAGAAGAACATAATCACATTAATATCACGCTGTATTCATTACACATGAGTTCCATAATGCCTTGGGCAGAATTACCTCATCAACTGTACAAATTATTGCTTCCCATGATGTTCTGCGACAAAAGGTCGAAATCGTGTTATCATCTGTTTGATAATCGAACACAGATGCGCTACAACAGACGATCACTCTGTGAGACACATTCTGTGTTCTGAAATGACAGGTGACATGCAGCTCTCTCTGCGCGTCAAACTTTGTTCACCTGCCATTCGTCAGCAACACGCAAACCCAGTGTGATCAAATCCCCGCAAAGCTGTATCCTCGACCAATTAAATCCACTGAACATGTGAATCCCGTGAGTCTACAATCTCCGACAGCCACGCATCTAATCAGTCCACCCCAACGTCTGGCCGTCTGACTCCAGCTCCGCAATAATTAACTCATTAAAATGCTCGTCATGTCAGTCGGGGCTTGTCAGTTCGATCGCCCAACAATCTGTAAACAGACCAATTCGCTCATAATCTGCCCTGGAGTCATTGACCACGACGAAGCTGTCAGTGTCACCGTTGCATTCCCTGTGTTTTGGACGGAGATCAACCTGTGAAATGGAGTGGTGGTGGAAACAACCACTCAAAGTCTGAACACAAAGGACCTCAATTAACTGACCAGTATGTGAGGCAGGACTTGTAAGTCGCCTGTATTTCAATTCAGCTCATGAGGACAGAGAATGATCCCAGTTGGGGAAGACAACGAAACAGGACGAGCCATCAATCTGAACTTCAGTGGAATTGAAGATTCATCGCCTGACGAAGCAGGCACAACCTGCAACGCAAACTGTACAACGGAGATCACGGGACGTTCGAGTAAAGATGGGTTCCTTGCAGTTGTGGCTTGTGTTTTCAAGTGCAAACCAGTCGACCCGTGGCCCAGCCTTGGTCCGCTGACCTCCCTTGCAAACATCAGGAAACCCACTCTGGTCTTGACATTTTCATTCGTTCAAAGGATAAAGGTCTGGGGAAACTGTGACTTTGTTCCGTAACTGCGATCATCCGAAGCGCATTTATTTCACACTCAAAACTCATTTGTCATTCTGACTTTTCTCTTGTCAAACGTGGATTCCCCACGGCGAAGCGATCCCAGGTAATCAGGCCTCGTGTTCCGAACTGATTGAAATCTCTCGCCATGAAGGTTATTCTTGTCTCGTTGTCACTCACACCAATTCCTACCAACGGAAGGATGAAAGGAAGTACAGTTATGCGTTATCCCAAACACCAGGAGGCTCGACAAAAGCAGATTCTAAGTCTGGGTGTGGATGTGAGCGTAAGATTTCACGTCTACACCCATGTTTGTCCTCCATTTTAGTTTCTGCGATTCATCCTGATGCTTGTCGCAATGGGGAGTTTCCGCAAAAACTGCGTGACCGTAGACGTGAGCATTGGACCAACTTTTTGATCATGAAAAGGAGCATTTTTCTGAAGATATATTCTCTTCTTTTCCAACAAATGGTGAAAATTCACCCCAAATACTTTTTTTTGAAAAATTCCATCATAGCTTTTCTGATTTTTCTTGAAGCAGAGCTAAGTTTTAGCTTGACTTGAAAAGTGCAAACCCTGAGTCAGGCTTGAGTGTGGAACTGCACATTTGATACCCAAGACATGAACTTTATCATTGTGCGAAGTCCCTTTAGGGCGAAGCACCATGTGGTAATGCAGTATATGGCAGCTGGACCAAAATGTCCCCTGCCCCCCCTCCCCCTGGACCCCCCCTCACCCCTCTGGACCCCCCTCCCCCCAGAACCCCATGGCCAGACCCCCCCATGGCCATACCCCCCTATGGCCAGACCCCCCCCAAAGACAGCATGACTGGTGGAGGACAAGGAGGACTAGGAAGAATTGATGAACAAGGAAGAATTGACGATATTACCAACGCTGCAAGGGACTTCGCACTGCAGTAGCCTTGAGCACTGCTTCTTATTGGTGTCAATGGAGCTGCGTCTACGTTTGTGTGTTGGTTTGCGGAACCTCCCCAATGTCAGAAAGACGTCATACCAAGGTGAAGCACGGGACTTCAGGTTTTCACGTCACAGAATGTCGTCACAAAACGGCGTGGAGGTGGAGATATATCTACGCTCACGACTGCACCGAAGCTCCCTGCATTGTCGGGTACGTGCACAGAATGACAAATGTTGTCAACAAAGTTTCACTTCATCTCCAACAAAAATTTGAACCAAGAACAAAAAGGCGAACACAACATAGCAGAAGAGCGGTTCCACACTGGAGACAGTTCCATATCAACGAGCCGGCCAACGATAAACGTTGGGTATTTTCCATCTTCTGTGACAGATGCGAACAATTACTCAAACAAATGAGAATTCTCCCCAGGAATCTGAACAGACCGAGCCACGGGCCCTTATTCTTTATCAGGCTTTATTACCAGGAACACGACACTCCACTCAGATGCAAGACGCTCCGCCGGGGGCTCCAGGCCGCGGTTTGTGCTGGAGCTGCGCTTCCGAAAGAACGTCGAACGACGCTCAGACTGAAGGCACCCACACACGCCTCCATCGACATCACCGCACGCGTGGTTCATTTGCTGCGTCAAATCACCGCAAACATTGAAACCAACGACCAAGCCCAACTGCTTGTCGCCTGTTCCGTGTGGAGAACCCACTTTGAGGATCCCCACAATCTTCTCGTGAACAATAAGCTCCAGCCACAGGGGACCCTCATCATTGAGAATTCATCGGAAGAAGAGTCGCAGAGACGGGAATTACGCCGATGATTTAGAAATTACACGAGTCGCTGTCGGAGCCGCAGACTGACCCGTGATGGACCTGCGGAGGCGCTGCGGCGTCCACCAAGACAGGACCCTTCTGCTGAACGAAACTGGAGTAAGTTTCTCCTTGCCAAATATTCGGAGCAACCTTTTCGTTTCTACCTTGGTTCTCGATCCCCAAGACCAGACAAAGGCAAACTAGTCAAGCACAAATTGATGGTGGATTTGGTATCGCAAACACAATTTAATTCTCAACCTGCGATGAACCACTGAAAGCACAAAAAATTTCATCAGCCAGTAATCATCGTCCGATCCAGTGCCCATTGCTCACAATCTGTCCTTCAATGTGGGGTTGGTATCCAGAGGCTTGAGAGACGTCCTTGAAAAGATGGCAGACTCGGACCCGACACACGCTGCTTTCTCTCAAATGCTGCGACATGGTCCACGAAGTCAAGAACAGACGTGTTACTTCATTTGAGAGTGACATTTTCTCCTCCCAAGGGCCACTGCAAGGACAGCCGTCTATGGGCCTGGATTCCGTTCCTCAACGCCAACAGTGCGTTTTGAACAGTGGGGCTGTCGCCCGAGTCCGACAGTCCGACACTGCCAGGACGGGACAACAGTCTCGCTTTGAAAAATCCCATTATCATTGGCGACTCCAATCAGGCAGACGCAATCATCGCTCAACCGAACACAGGAACGGAGCCCGGGTTCAAACCTGTGAGCACCACGGGGAATCGAGCCAGAAATTACACACGGAAGCTCCACCAAACTCAGTCGCATCAATCAGATTTTGCAGAATCGCATTTGCTTGCAACAGGCGAGTCACATTCAGCGCACAGCAACAGAGTACCACTTTTTGTCAAGGTGCTTCAAATTCCCATTTCCCCAATCAACACTTGGTGTTTCGTAGTGCTCCAGCTGGTCTCTAGATTCAAGTCCGTGAGCCTGTGGAACACTCGATTCTCTCCAAGAGAAGCGTCTGAGTTTCACTCCGGCGCAGCGACAGTGTGCTTAGGTAATGGCTCTGTGTTTACTGGACAGTCGAGGAACGCAGGGCCGATCACACAATCCACTCAGCCTGGTTTCGTATCGGACGCTGCAGCGCCGCCCTTGGAGTGGGAAACAAACATTTTCATCCAGCCACATTCAGGGTGGAGTCAACGAGCCTGCAGCCCAGCTGCGATGAGAGACGAAGCTTTCGTCCCATTTCACACCGGAGACACGCTGCGCAACAGGGACGGCACCGCAGCGGAGATCAAACAATCCACCCAGCCCCTCGTCTCTCTCAATTTCCCCGGCTCCACTGTTTACACTCGCGCAGTTGGTGTACGAGAATTCGTGTTTCATCTGATCCAAGACGCAGAGTTTCAGAAAAGTGTTGCAGGAATTTGTGTCGCGTGATTTCTTGGTCGCGGCTAAGACGACGAGAACCTGGTACTCACACGTTGAGTTCCTAATTTCTGTCCAGCGAGATAATGATTCGTACAAGTTCGTATACGTATCTCTATTTGTGTCCCACATGTTTTGACTGGCTGCAGAGAGACCGTGCAAAACAACTGACAGATTTCTGTGCTTCCAAGAAACTCTGTGTCTCGAGTATCCATGTCAAGTGTGGTGGATGCAGTACATTCAGTTCCAGAGTCAGAAGTGGGGAAGACTGACTTCACCTTGACCAGTCAGTACAAATTCAAGGCTTCGTTTTGGCACGTTCACGGTGAAGTATTTCCCAAAATTGATCTCTCACGCTGGACCAAAACAGGGCCGCATGTCACGTGACGCTGCTCTGATAAACACAAGAACTGGCAAAAGGCAACAAGGGCCAACACAACCTGACTCGAACCAACGAGAACACGATGAAAACGACAAAACCTGTTTCGTTTGGGATACAGACACAAACAGAGAAATAGACTGTATTGCTGGATTATCCATCGTTGAGACGACAACACCAATCGACTGGACGGTTTACCCGAGACGATTCCTGTCACTGTAATTTTGTCTCCAATATTCAAATTTGGCCCAAGCGAGAGACAACCGTGTGACGCTTCCAACCCACTCAGGATCAGTGCGAATCCTCATGCCACTATTGCTACGTACGTTTGGCAAAAACGACGCATTTCTTTTCGAAGGACTTTTCAAGGTGAACAGATGTTGACAAAACTAAGTCGCTCCTAATTGAACATGTCTCTCCATTCCCTCTCACCTCTCGGAAATTGAATCTGCTTGTGAATGCACACCAGTAATTGCTTTGTCCTCTCACGGAAAGTCACTGAGTTGCTCCAGCCCGGGCAAGGCACCGAACGCACTGCTGATCAGTTTTGTTCACAAGAGTTAAGAGTTGAGTACATCGAGCACTGCAAATCTTGGTTTGGAGCGTCCAGTTTTTCCGACTTCGACAAACATACTCGTGAGCAATAATCAAAGAAAACAAACAACAACCCCCAACTGCGAGAAAAAAATGTTCAACAGTCTTCCCCATTTCCAGGTGTCAAGCAAAATCGCAGAACTTTTTGTACTGTCACTTGCTTGCAAAACAGTACATGCGCAGGCCATGCACAGCACATTTCGCCAAACTCCGGACTTAATGCTGCTGGGTCCGCCGAGTCCAGACGCACTCTCCCCCGGTGTCTGGATGGAGATTGGTCACCTGCAGGTGCGTGTAGTCACTGTCACTCGACAATACAATTTCCACTTGTTCTTATTTCTGGAATCCCTCAGGAGAAAAGATGACGCAAGTACACACTCACTCAACCCCTTGATTGTGTTATCGGACAGATATTTGCCAAATTTGCTGCATTAAGTTGTGACTCAGTTCAATGAGGCCTGTTCTTCAAACCAAGCTGTTCACAGGAAGCACCTGCAACGAAAGCGGCCGAGGGAAAAGAGCAGCCCTTCCAAACCAATCTAAATTCTAATGCTACCTCGGTTCAGCAGCCCTTGTCTGACCTTTTCATTGAACTCTCACTAAAAGGGGTCGCGCAATCCCTGAGTAGCCTTTACCACCCAAGAAAGCCCACCAAAATAAATCCCGGTCGCGCTGTCAGGGTCTTGTCAACACTGAATCCCAGAAGCCTGCCTTTCTTTTCAATAACTGCCTGAGTAGCGAGTCCGTGAAAGCTGCTTCAACATTAGAATGCACTTAAAGCTTTGCCCATGAGTCAATGTTGATTTGAATGGGATGAAGTTTTCCGGTGCGAGACAGGGACTTTCAGACGTCGGAGGCGTCGCTGCATTGGGACACCGCACTCCTTGGTTCACACAGAACGGTGCGTTGCGGGATGCAGCTGGAAGACCCCACACAATGGAATCGGTTTTTGTGTCAAAAATAACCTTTCTCATTGAAGACTGGCTGTTCTTCGGAACGAGAACGAAAACTCTCTTCAGGTCCAATGTTTCGATGCAAGAGGAACGATGCTTGTTTGTCTCCCTGTGTTGTGAAAAAAAAAACTGAAACCAGTGAGTGCTCAAATGTGATCACGTCGCACAAAAACAAGCGGTGGATGAGAGGATGCACCAGCTGCACTTTCTCTTTTTGCCTGATGAAAATTACCCCATGAATTTCGGGTATTTTCCTCTTATCAAGGCGTGAGGCAAGTTTCGAACACTGTGAGCAGCACTGCAACATTCAAGGAAAAGTGAAAGTTCCCACGTCTGGTCACATCCCAGGTCTGGACATCAGGGGGAATTCTCTCTTGCGGTCCAGACTGAATCAACCAGCTCAAACGGGAGAGAAAATGAAAATATCGGATTCACGACGCCAGAAAAGAGGAATCGTTGCAAAGCGAACATCAAGCGCTGTCGGAAGACCAGACACGCTCTCGCATCCATCTTGCAGACAAAAACTACTGCTGCAGCGCGTATGATGGAGCGCTTCTCGTACACAGGAGGATTGCACAGGCTCCATAAGTAGAATTCGCGATACACGTGACGGTGTATGTTCGATACATAATTCAGTGAGATTGTCCATCACAGCTCTGTCTCTGGAGAAATTGGATGCATTTGTGGTTTCAGAGTCTGAGCTTGAGCCTCGTGATTTTGGCATCCGTATCAAACCGGCAGACGAGTTCGGTTCCGTTCTGCACAAGCACTCTGAAAAAGCAAGTCCAGTGTCTGAAGTGGAAAAAAGAACCAACTGAAGAGAACGTCCACCTGCCAGTGGAAGGGCTCCGTGCTCCAACATTCACCTTGTTAGAACTTCCCTCGAACCTCAAGGTAAGACAAAATCAGGTTCAGACTCGACTGAAATTGTGAAGGCAGAAACAACATCGTACGTACGTTCCGGATTTTATTCACAGTAAGACACTGTGGTTTTGCGGAAGCCAATCCCGTCGACCGTAACACACTTGCCTTCCGGAGCACCCGAAACTGGTGAGAACGTCACAACCTGTAGTCTGGAACATCAGTGCTGACAACGCACCAACCGCGTCGTCCCTTCGGGGAGAGAAGCACTCGAAACCCAACACAAAATTCGTTTGTTTCCGCAGATTGGACCTGACGCGTAGAAACCCTGAGTTCACACCGTAATTTCCATGAAGAGAACAATTTCAGGCTCAGAACTGTCAGCGCGCATTGTTGCATCCCGACGATAAATGGTCCCTCATGAAGCAAATGCTTTCAATGTGTTGTTTCTTGTTATGCGTTGCAGTATGAACAAAGAAATGGAAACAACACCAGAAAGACTTCCGGGGACAGTTCCACTCCGGAGTTGAGCGGTGTGGTGTTCGGATGTCTCTTCTCCAAAGGGCAAAACCAAACACAAAACCTTCACGACAGGACAGCGCATGAAAGAAAGTCATGCCAAACAAACAACGAAACAACTGATAACAGTCCACAGATGTTTCAAAAGATCCCACGAATGTCGAGTGGAAATGACCTCAGAAGAAGCGTTTTCCCGAATTCACAAAAAATGAATGAGAGATGAAAGGTTCCCACAAACGGTGGGGTCTTGTAAATCTTGGCTCCACACGCCATATCCATATGCACTTGCACGGGAGGCAGCAGACCCATGAATAATTCTGTTGAATTAGACGCGGCATACAGCCATTATTCTCCGGTGGATTCACGTATGTTTGCCTTTGATATGGAGTTTCTGAAAGCAGAGTGCATCGACTTTGCTCCTCTGACAAAAAAACGAAAAGCTTTCAGCTCAAGCTGAACTTTCTTAGGCAAGAAAAACTTCGTGCCACTCAAAAAGTATCTGCCTTCACAACTGAGGTGCGGCATTGACTTTCTGATCGTTCGACAAGCCAACATGCGTTGCAGTTAATCCAATGCAAATCAAATGGATAACATACGACGATTTCTGTCAGTCCCTCGAGCCCCTCTTCTCGAGATGTCAGCTCGCTGCAGCGTGGATTTCCCACGAGGAACGTGTCATAAACTTATCACAAAGGAGCCAGCAGCCCCTCCAGGTTCAGCGTCCTTCAGACAGAAACCAGGATTTACAGGAGAGCCACATCCATCAATCCGAAAGTGGGTCATTCCACACGGACATCAATCGCAATGGGGTCATCCTCCAGGCAACACCACGCACCTGTAAACATCCCGTGGGAGACCAGCCAATGCAAGATTTACTGTGGTCCTTGTAGCAAAGGGCCCGGTTTCTTGGCGCTCATCACACATCCTTCTGCACCTTGTAACTGATTCAGTTGGACACGTTTATTTTCTGACCAGGACCACGCCACTGATCCGATCATTATTCAGGTCATACCAGTGTAGAGTTAGCTTGCAGTGTGAACCTGAGCAGAATAGCAGAATAATGATGAAACACAAAGGCACCACCCGACCAGGGATTGCACCTATAACTTCCAATAAAATCCACCAGAGCTTGTGTGGTGAATCCTCACATAATCTGGCTTTTGACCTGCTATGACAGTCCAGGATTCATCACTGTTTGTATCTGGCCGGATCAGCAGGGCTGCAACAGCGATGTACTCGCCCCCACCGTGCTCATCATGACCTGGATGTGGTGTTTGCACACTCGGGCGGTACACTGCACAGCAAGGTCAGTGCCTGAACAGTGCAGCTTTCTTATGGCCGTGGATTTGCACACGAACAGAGACATTTTCGTTTCGCTTGTCCACGTTTTGTCTCGCCCCACGTCCCGCCTTTCGGGACGATGATGTCAACTCAACTGCTCAGGAGCTCATGAGTCAATTTCTGAATCACGCGGCGGTGCAGAACCATCGATCAGCAGCAGGTTGCTTCCAGACGGGCCATCCAATTCTCAAGAGCAAACATCGCCGAGGTATATCCGGCCGTTCACCGGATCTGGGCCGAATGAAGCCAACTGTGGCGTCCGTGGGGAGCATCGCGTCCGATACGGCGCACAGCTTCAAAAGGAGGCGCTGCACGCAACATGTGAAGACGAGCCAAGACTCACGCTATAGTCTTTCGCTCAAGTCTGGACTTCAACATTGGCGAGACGTGCAAGAAAATGAGAGTAGCAAAAGTGATTCATGTGATCTTGCGATCCAATCCTCCGTGACGTGCACCGCAGCCCAAACGTCGCTGCGGATCCAGTGCCGCGACCACACAACCCTCACCCACAAGCGATTCTCTTCGTCACACTGGTGAAGCCCTGAATTCTAATGCCCCACTTTCACTGTCTATTCTCAGAAATGGTCATTATCACAGACACTGAAACACTTCCTCATCCCCGGGCGAACAAGCACAAGCCAAAAGGAGCTGCACCACAACGCGGTCTTCATCGTGACTCACATGGTGTTCAGATATCACAGGTTGCGCCCTCATGTCGTCGACGCAGTGCAAGAAGCACTGATTCCCCATTCAGCCAGGTGGGCGTTTCGCCTTTTCGCCACAAGGAAAGCGTCGTAAACCTCTTTTGCAAGGACTGTGTGTCTGCACGCGTCCTGCAAGGAAGGCTTCGTCGTCGCAGTGCAGAGACGGCCTTTCATCACACATTCCAAACGTTAAGGAGCGAGAATGAGATCCATAAAGCGTGGCGATAATCGTGTTACTCGTCTTTAGTGCCCGTTAAGTGCGTCGATTGGCGCCCTCTGCGTTCCACCGATTCCACTTACAAACTGACACTTCACACTTTTCCTTGTTTCCAAACATCGTACACGTCTATCTGCGAACAACCTGCCATTCATAAATCTCTCCATTTCTGCTACAAGCTGCGATTCAATTACAAAGCACGTCCATTATATTCTCTGTCCGCATCTACTTCCACACGCTAACGCACCGACTCGTTGACCTCACAAAGTTTCTTGCGTCATAATGACGACATCTAGTGAGAACACAGTTCGCAACGACAGGCTGCCCCTGGCAAATTTGATCAAGGCCACCCCACCGACACTGTTCTGAGGGACAGACACTGAAGACGCCTGTCACTGTCTGGCGCCGGAATCGAAGAACTGCGCTGTGTTCACACCCAATGTGGGCCTGTCCGTCCTTGCAAACTTCCCTGTGAAGTCGAGGTTGAACGTCAACCGAAGAAACACTTGTCCTGCACATCTCGCAGCCTGCGGACAAGCAGGGAAATGAACATCAGCACTCTGACCGTCGTCAGGTGTGCGAATCAGAGACGCCCTAAGCAGCGTCAGAACAAGCACTCGGAACAGCCCGCCTGAGACCACTGAGCCCAGTGAGAGCATTGCACCGATGAGTTAGACTGGGACAGCACAAATTGGTCCAATTAAGTAGCCAGGAAACCACCAGACAGTGGACGCCAGACACAACGAGGAAAACGCCTGAAGCGCACGCGTCATTAGAATGCATTCGAATGTATTTTCAGTTGCTGCGTTGTTGGTGAACTGGGAGAGTAATTCAACAACCACATCTTCCCATGACTCTGGACCTCATTTTGCCTCAGGTTGAGCAGCGACCTGCAATTTCCAGCCAGCGTGCAATAACTGCCTGTAAAAGTACCAACTCACCGTCCAACTTTCCAACGAGGACCACCGGCGGTCTGTACGAGGCCTCGCCCACCTAAGGGGGAAGGGGCACCAGCGAGACAGGGGCGTCGGAATTACATCTTCCCTGTCACGACCCGTTCTCAAAAAAAACAATGATCTTCAATTTGTGACGGATAAATTGGGGTCCCGAGAAGCGGTGGCCTGTGCTGCTGGTGATTTGTGAGGATCAATAATGAAGGTTTTTTCGAGGCGAATCCAGGAGCCACATTGGAGACTCATTCTCTGACTTCAGAAATTAACTCTCAATGATGATCTTGCGAGACAAATACGGGTGGGACACGAACCTCCGGTCTGCTTCCGACTGATGAACACCTTCAAACTTCCCTCAAAATGTCGAAGACAAATCTACTCATGTTGAGCTTGTGAGGTGCATTCAACCTGAACTGTTCTGTCGAACAAATTCTGGATCCGCGCCCGGTATCCAAGGTGCCCTCGTCGCTGTACAAATCCCTTCATTTCACACCCTAAGACAGCTAAATCTGACACGCCGGGGAGTCAGGGCGCTTTGTTCTGCAACGACAGCTCGAGTCCGCTTCAGCGCACGCCACAGAATTCCGGCAAACATCGGATCAAGCGATTGTCCAGACAACGCTAGACGTGGGGACATTTTTCAACAGCAAAGACTCAAGCAATTTCGTTGCGAAATCTAGTCAGAAAATGCAGACACACCTTGCCCATCGACAACACTTTTCAGGCTGTCGAATCCTCGGACAGCCTGAAAAATGAGTCTCTTCCCAGTTTTCTTGACAAGCAGATCCCACGAGTGATCCTGCATGAAATTTGCAGCCACAGTCCCTGTTTTGGAAGGCAAATGGTGCAAAAGCAAAGCGCGTCTTTTCCAAGAACCTCAGAACAATTGTCCTGAAAATAACTTTTCAGAACGAATGGTCAGACTGGCTCCAACTGAAGATTGTTCAATGCAACTCCACCGTCGCACGCTGACTCAAACACCGGCAAGCTTTCCACCCAGAAGGGTCACGGAAGTTGGTCGACTTCCACCAATGTCGAGCAGTTTGTTTTTCATTTGCCTTGTAATCTTCAGTTGGAGCCAGGTCTGACCATTCCTTCTGAAAAGTTATTTGAAAAAAAAAAATAAAACAATTCGAAGGTTCTTGGAAAACACGTCGTACGCTGACTCAAACAACAGCTTCCACTAAGAAGGGTCACAGAAGTTGGCGCTGAAAAAATCCAAACCATATTTGATTCCCTTTGGTGTCACCTGTGTCTCGACGTGACCGTGCTGTAAATCCACTCCCACTCATTCCAAGATGAGAACAAATTGCAATTTGTCCTTTCTTTTCAGAGGTAAAAATTAATCCTCTACATGAAATGACAAACTACTTTGCAGACAAAAAAAAACAAACTTGAAAATTTTAATTAGTTATCTGAAGTCATGATGGGACAAAAGAAGAATTCGTGAAATGTGGATTAAATCGTGACACGAAATAACGTATCGTATTGTCTTGCCTTGACCGAACAAGACATCAGCAGACAGACTCATTCCAACATGAGAACAACTGCGAATTTTCTTTTCTTTTCTGGGTGATATGACTTCCCAAATTCGGGAAATCTCAAGAAACTTTCAATTCAAAAAGAGACAAAAGGAGACTTCGTGAACAGTTGTGGCACGCTGAAACATGCCACCGGCCATCACCCATCATTTTGGGTTGTGGTCCTGTGAGAGCCTCGAACTCATCCAAATGGATTGGTTTCACACCAAACCCGTCCAAACCTGCGTGTCATTTGCTTGTCTGGAGCTTGTCTGGTTTCTCTTTGCACTGTTTTGAGACTCACCAACAACGTGGCTGGATTCCCATGACGAAACTTTGTTGGCCACCTGAAATGTTCACACACGGAGTAGGGGACGGGTTTGAATGTGTCACACTGAATCGCACTGGCAGCGAAACAGACAACAAAAACAGCGCAATCTCGCCAAGAGAAACAAACACAGCCACTGAGTGGCAGAAAAGAGACAAAAGGATACTTCATGAACAGCTGCTTGCTGAAATATGAATGTTAATCGCGCCAACGCAAAACGCTCCTGTCTGTTGTTCCCATCATGAAACAGGAATAACTCCATACATAATTCAGACGACATTTCTGAGTAGAGCGCTATTTACGAACGTTTGAGGCCAGAGATTGGATTATTTATGCCGCTTCGTACAGGCCACTGAAGTGTTCGTTCTGAAGACAGAACAAACTGCGCATGTTCACAGTGTTTTTAGTAACGGGGGGGGGGGGGGGGGAAAAAAGGAGGGATAAAAATGACCCGGGGGTGAAAAAAAAATCCCCATTGTGGGAAAAATTAAAACATTTTGAAGAAAAAACCCAGGGA